>Ga0315907_10000343_pt1 | contig 67730 bp, 80 predicted proteins | sample LakEriMetagenome_3_FD_203525 | JGI IMG/M metagenome (GOLD analysis project Ga0315907, IMG submission 203525) | Freshwater fungal communities from buoy surface, Lake Erie, Ohio, United States - Buoy 12 MA123 | ecosystem: Environmental > Aquatic > Freshwater > Lake > Lake biofilm | place: USA... | reverse complement strand
ACTGCGGCAGGATGGGTGCCAGCGAACTGATGCAAAAGCCGATGAGAACCATGCCCGCGGATCCGGTGGCGATGGCGTAATCACAAGAGTCCAAGCAGCATTTTCCAATTTAAATCGGAGAGTCAAATGGGAGGAAAAGAAGTCATTGGCGCAGATGAGAAGCGCTTCAAACGTTTCGTGTATGGGTTCGCCGGTGCTCTTTGGATTGTCATGCTTGGGCTTTGGTGGAAAGCGGATACGAGTGCTTTGAGCGTCTCCGAGGTCGGACATCGATTCCCTGCGGGCACCGTTGGCTACATCTTTGCTGCCACGATACTCGTGGCCTTGCTGATACTCACTCGAAGGTTTGTTGCCGCCCTATGCTGGGGCCTGTTGTTTCTTTTGTTTGGCGGGATGTATCTACTTTCACCAATGCTTTGAGAGGAGAGGGAGACTATGACCACCGACTTTATCTTTGGCACCACCAGTGGCTGCTCCACTGGGTTCGCCATGAGGCTGTTTCTCGACAAGCTTCAGAAAGGCGAGGACTTCGTGGTTTTCGACCCGAAGGCATCTATTCACCTGGTATCACGAAACAAGGCCAAGAAGCGCCTCATGGCATCAGGGTTGTCGCCTTCCAAGGCAAACGCACTGGTGCGCGACTTCGCTGGCAGACCGTTTCAAGGGGCAGCTTTGCGGTCGGCCATGCGGCATCACAGTCGGCGCGGCAGCAAGTGGTTCCCGTGGGATACCTTCATAGGCTGATGCCAAGCTAATGAATCAAGAAATGAGCAAGCGCAGGTCATCCGGTGACGTAGTCGAACTTGATTCGGATGACTCCGAGGGCACGTACCTAGTACGCATCGTGCCGTCAGCGGGCAATGTGCAATGGGACGAATGTGTCGTGTGCGATGACAAGCAATGCCGTGAATGGCGCAAAACCAATGTGCTCGACAAAACCGGGCGTGCCACTACAGAGTTTGTTCACCACGTTGCAGAGTGCAACATGCGCGACGCGCCAACCGCCATAAAGTAACGCTCACCGTGCGTAGGAACTGACTGGTCTGCTGTTGGGCAACATTGACGCCGTGTACCGCAAGGGATGCGAGGCGAGGTCACTTATGCCATGCCAGGAGATGCTGTTCCAACTTGCGGAGCGGTATCAACCCCTGCGGGAATCAATACCCAGCTCTGAGCCACAGAGCGCGTGCTGGCAGAGAACTCAGCAGCCGATCGCTCAAACCCCGACAGTACCCACCAATCCGGTTTGGCGCTGATGAGTTGAACGTCGTGCAGCGGCGGCAGCAGATCTGCTCCCGCAGAATTCAGGAGCCTTGCCACTCGGACGCTCCTGCTGTGTTCGGCATCATATTTTTCGCTCACGAAAAGCGCCCCACGCTGTTCCCCGGTCCAGCGCTGATGAGGTGGCTTTAAGACGCCATCAGCGCAAAGACGTGTGGCGATGAAGTCAAAGGTCATGGATGCAACCACCGCTCGGCTAACCGACGTTCTAATATTCGAATCAACGTTCTAATATCCGAATCTTGCAATTGTGATCATTGTGATATCAGAACAAGGTCGGTCACGATCGAAAAAATCACCAAAAAACGTTTGCGTCATCGTCTGGACGTTGATATGATCTAGCCGTCGACCATCAAAGGTTAGTGGCCAGCAGCGTTGCGTCCTTTGACTGCGGCCAAGACCCCGCACGTCACTATAAAGGCCGCAGGCGTCTCCTTCCATGGGGAGGAAGCGCTGCGCAGAAAACTTGAAGCCGCAGATAACTGAACCGAAGAGTAGGAGGGATAGATGGCAATTGGCAAGCCCGTTGGTCGCACGCCCGCTCAGCTCGCTAAAGCAGCTGCAACAAAGGCTCGTGCCCGTCAGTTTGATCGGGCCACGTCAAATCCTCCCGCTTTACTTGGCTGGAAGACGCCCGAGCCCGCCTCGGGCGTCGCGCAAAACCTAACCTCGGAAAGCAGGGATAAAAATGAAAGTTCGATGCAATCACGCAGGATGCGTATTCCTGAGTATTGAAGTCGTAAATCAAACAATAAAGTCGTAAAGCATGAGTCTTGAACAACCAATCTATGACCAGGTCCTTGCTGGGACGCCTCTTCGGGCGTTGGTCATCAACGGGTTTGCTGGGTACTGTGGCTACATCGGCGTTCCGGAAGAGCACTGTCTTGCGGACATGGATGGGTTGACGTTCCAGTGTCATGGTGACATCACGTTTCGGGGACATGGGGACGGTGATCTGCGCCCAGAAGGTTGGTACTGGTACGGCTGGGACTATCAGCACCTGGGGTGTGACAAGCTGAACTACCAGGATGGCGGCGTGCAAGAACTCCTCCCGCCTGAGCTGGCGAAATTGCTTGAGCAGGCGAATCGAGGCACCAAGGAGTGGACAGTGCCTGAAATCGAGCAGGATTTGATGGATGTGGCCATGGAGCTTTGGGATGCCTTGAAGGTTGCCGAAAAGGTGGCCTGTGCGGCTGTCGATGTGGCCAGCCGGAAGTCGTCGCCCACCGATGACGGCCCAGGCCTTTAGGCGTCATCCCACCGACCGTTTACGACTTTAGGCATTGGCGCGGTCGGTCCGGCACGCCGCCAACTCGCATGAATGCTAGAACTATGTTTACGACTTTAATCGCGCGGAACAAGAAGGAGGCAACATGCAATCAATCATCAAACTTGAAGATGGAACATTGATCGTCTGCGCCGCAGTCGGTGCAGTGACCAGCACGAATCAGACGAGAAAAGCGGATGGCGGTGAGCAACAAATTCGAACCACTCGCGTGCTATCCACATCAGCGGCCGTGCTGTATGAGCTGGTCACTGTCATAGACGTGAATCATCACGAATCTATTTCACTCGCTGCAAATGCCCACCGATCCATTAAGGATGCGATTGAGGCTGGTCTAGCCTAACAACTAAGTAGTTCAGGGAAAGGGAGTTGTTTCACGAGGGTAGGCGGGGCAGCAGACCCGCCGGAGTGCAAGGCCGGAGCAGCAGGCGAGAAGTGTTAAAGGCAGTGGCACCAGTAGTGGCCGAGAGGTTGACGAAGCCCACTGCGCATGATGCACGTAGCTGACGCGTAATACCGGAGCCAGCGTAGCGTCTGGCACCCTCCTGACACAACGTCCAATCGTGAAGACTGATCAAAGGACAGCAGCTATGACAACACCACACTTCGCTGACCAGCTTGCTAAATGTCACGCCGCAGGGCCTGACCCCACTAGCGTCGTGCTTGCACGAATGGCTGGCGACCTCATCGAAATCTCTGTGGGCAACGAGAACGCAAGCCCCAAGCTCGTCGTCTACACGACCAGTGAACCGATGACCCGTGAGGCGGTTGAAGCGCTCCGACGCTCATACCCAACGGAGCTTATACAGGTGTCCCCCGCCAAGACCGGTGGCCCTTCCGTCCTCCATGTTGTGCAGGACATTCGCAGCTTCGGGCGGCAGTCCAAGCCTGACGTTCCGGGCACCACGGAAATAGTAGGAAAGACAGAATGACCCTCATTGGCGTTGAACTCAAATGGCCTGCTTTTTGGCCACTGACCCACGCCGTGGCAGTTGCAACCGGTCTGTGGTTGTTGCTGACGATTTCTCCCCTCGGCGGAAAAGATGCATTGACTGCAGGCGGTAACTTTGCGGCCATTTGCTTCGGATGCGTATCGAATGTGATCGGGATTGAGGTAAAGCGGGGCGGCAGGCATCTGGCACTGAACATGGCCGGATGCGCCTTGGTGCTCGTGGCTTATTACGCAGTTGCTGCGTTGCTTTAAGGTAGTGTCAGCATGGCAACGAAACTCAGCCAGGCCGCTCACTGTTCGATGCACCGGTCGCACGCGTGCGTGCTGGCGAATCGATCCACATCAACGAGCGATTAACGTGAACAGCGAACCGACAGACAACAGCTACACCATAAGCATTTTGCCGATGTACCGAACGTCGCTTGGAGACGCTTTATTTCCTGGCGACGACTATTTCACCGTAAAACTGCGCAGCGATTTCAGTGAAATGCTGGTCCGGCACGTTGACCAGGGGGGCACGTTGACCCTGACCGCCATAGGGGCTGCACTTTCGGAGTTCACCCCTGCGAGGGTCGCAACAACAACCCACCCCACCTGGAAGCATAGGGAGGCCGAAGAATGGATTCAGTACGAGCGTCCACGCATCTTCGCGGCCATGGAAAGCTTCTTCCTTGATGGTGGCTTGGAAAGGCGGATCGAAGAGCAACGCCGGTTTTTCGCTGCCTTGAGCGCAGCGGGCGTTTGTTTGGGAAATGCGTCGTACCTCTTCGATAGGGTCGTCCACGCAGGTGACTGGCGCACGACGTTTATTGAATTAGCCGCGTTTGGGAGGACCTATAGCATCCGCCTTAGCGGTGAAAACATCGACCGTCCAACGGTCGCCGCGGCTATGGGCCACGCTGGCTTTTGCAAAGAGCAGCAGCAGGTGGTTTGGAGCCACATTCACGAGAAGAAGCCGCTGACGACTGGCCTTCAGCTAGCGGTGCCGAATAACTGGTTACGCCGCGCGCTCAAGCGCTGGCATCTTGCTTTTTGCCGGACATTGTTGGGACGATCCTGCAAGTAAAAACATGTGGAGCGCTATCAACTTAAGCGGGGATCAGTACTCAGCTTTCCTTTGATACTCGTGCGATAGAGCAAGTGGTCCAGCGTTAGGATAAAAGTGCTTGCGTCAACGTCTGGCCGTTGATAGCATTGAGCCAACATTTCTAACCAGCCCACCAACCCGGAGTATGACTATGGCCATGACGCTCGACTCTAACGACCACGCATTGCGCGAAGCTACGTTTCGCAAAGGCGAGTTTCGCGAGACGGCGCGTGACATCGTGTGGAAGGATCGTGAGGGTCGGAAATATCGTCGCTCAGTGGACACGGGCGGTGCCATCTTACGGGCCATGGAGTCGGCGTACCGGCTAGGGGTGGCTCACGGCAGCAGTCAGGATACCAACAAGTCAGCCAGTAAAGCGCGGGCAGCCACGGCAGCAACGGTCGACACCATCGCGTGGAACAGCATTCCGCCCAGGCCAAGGGGGATCTTTAAGCGGATCTTTGCCTTTAAATGGATTGTGATCCTGGCACCCAAAGCCGACGTATGGCGGACGCCATCTGACAGGTGGGCTTGTTATTGGGACTGGGGCGATGCGAAGCCCGAGGAGAAACGGTACGAGCTGGCTAAAACATTTAGCCGTTCAACGCTCGCGCCTATTGTGCGCCTGGGTCTGATGGAAGAGAGAGCCGTCGCGGGGCGCACGTACTTGGCGGTCACGCAATTGGCTTACAGGACATGGGACGACGCACTAGCTGCAGGCCACGTCAAAGAAGTGCGATAAAAGCTTGCTAACCAACGAAAGAGAATTCATGCCAAAGTCCCGACTGATCCCAAATCCAAATTCCGACTTGCTTCGCAAGGCGATAGTTGGGGGTGCTGGACTCGCCCTTCCACCCGGCATCGAAGCGCCACCAGGGATGGGAATGGTGTTGCTTTACGTGCCGCTTGAAGAACTCACCAAGCGTGCACCTCCTGACCTGCAAACGGACCTTGGCTTGCCGTGGGCATCTGACGATGGGAAGGGTGTTTGGTTTGACGAAATCTCGCCCGGAATCTAACCCGAGGAAAACATCATGGCGACACGCAACCTCGAATTGAAGTCCTTTGTTCACTCCGCTGAGCCAGCTAGTCTTCGCATCTTCAATGGAGATGCCGGCTGGTATGCGCAAAGTGGCAACGTCAGGCTGAGCAGGCCAGACGGTTCGATCTACTTCGCTGATCTAACGCACTTGCTCGCTGTGCTCGCCAGCGTCGGCATTCGAGCATGCGCCATCGAATGGGACGGGCTGGACCCGATGAGCGACGACGGCTCGCAGCCACGTCTGGCAGAACCTGGCGTACTCGGGAAAGCCGACTGGATAGGGGCGACTCAGGTAGCAACCAATGAACTGATCCCAACCGAGCCAAAAAAACCTTTGCGACGCGAGGGGCGCACGCCGGAAATTGACGCAGCATTTGCTCAAATGCACGCCGAGCGGGCTGCCCGCGCAGCGGCTCGTCCGATTGTGGAGGCGGAGGGCAGGGCTGCACTTGGGCGGCTCTGGAAAGTTGCCAACGGACATTCGGGCCAATGCAGGCACGTTGCCTCCTTCCTGGTAGGCCTCTATCACGGAGGTCGCTTCAGGTTTGATCTGACTGATTTGCGCTGCGTGGACGGGCCAATCTTTGATGACTGCATCGCCGTCTTGATGATGGACGCGCAGCCTAAGCAAGAGGTGCACACCTACTTTGAGAACGGAGGGCAGAAGTTCGAAGAATTGGCGCAGCGTTGGGGAATCAAGGACTACCTAAACAGCCCATTTGGTGTTTGAGTATGAGGCAATACAACTTGATGGACGCGTTGACGCTTGGTGTTAGTTTCCCCAAAGAAACTCGTGAGGATTGTGTTGCCTATGGATGGCATGCAGACTGGACAATTTGCACCGCGACAAGGACAGCCACCCACCGATCGGGTTTGAGCTACGTCTTTACACCTTGGAACCGTTGCGTTGCGGACGCGCTTCCGGACAGATGCTCATGGCCTAACCGGCAATGGGTGGCAACGCTGCGGCACATCGGCAGAAATAGCGTGGGCGAGGTAACAGCTCTGAGACGGTGCCTTGAGGCTTGCCAACTGTTTAGCGAAGACGGGAGGTTTCTGTGTTACGACTGCAACGTAGACACCAGCTACTCAGGTGACTACTACATGGTTCACGACGCGCTGTGGAAGCAGGCGATGCCGAATGAATACGGCATGCTGTGCATGCGTTGCCTTGAACATCGGATCGGCCGCAAGCTGTGCTCTGACGACTTCACGGATTGCAATGCGAACCACGTATCGCAAAAAGTCCAGCACATCCGCGCCGTGGCACCCACTTGTCACCAGCACGGTCGCATGGTCGTTGTCAACGAGCACACCAGCGTGCTCGAAGTTACGCCATGGCTGCATGGTGCCTGAAAGCGAAGGAAACCGAGAGGAAACGCTGGCCTGCGCCCTCAATGCGTGCAAGGACGCGCTTATGACGCATCCGAGGGTACGGATCTAGTAAGACGCACCAACTTTTCCGCGTCTTCGACTCGTTCTTGATTCATCGTCGCCGCGTAAATCCTGGTCGTCTTCGGGTCTGCATGCCCAAGTTCATCCTGTGTCGTCAGAAGCGATGCACCAGCCCTGAGGCGGTGTGTCGCATTCGTATGCCGCATCCAGTGCGTTGATGCGTTTGCAAGCCTTGACGCTATATGTTCGTCGCGGCACTCTGAGCAGGCGCGTTTGAAGATCTCGGATACGATCATCCCAACATTCCGGCCTGTCATCGTGGCGTTTGATTGTTTGGTGCGAAGAGGTGCAATCAACGGCATGTCCTCTCCAGGAGAGGGTAGGGGAGTGCGGCACTTCAGATGCCGCCGGTAGATCCTCAGCTCTTCAAGCAACGAGCTGTTGGCGGTCACGTATCTCACCTTGGATCCCTTTCCAACTACCCGCAGGGTCCAGCATTGGTCTGTGCGTGCAAAGTCTCCCATGAGTCCTGCAGCGGCTTCGCTCCGCCTGATTCCAGTGTGATACAGCAGGGCGATAATCCAGCGCGCACGAACTACCCACGCCGCGCGTTCACGGTTGCGACCGTCTTGCTCGCACACCCATGGCCACAGCCACTCCCAACTCTCAAGGTCGAGAAAGCGGGTAATTTGAGTTTGAGTGACTACGCTGACTCTGCGCGATAACTTGAAAGCATTCCTTGGCAGATATCCGGCGTCGTGCAGGTATCCGAACAGTTGCGTCAGCACTGTTCGCGCATAACTGATTGAATTTTCGCGCAATGGCCCAGCCATCAGCTGGGTCGAAGTTCGGGTTGTTCCGTCCGCGAGCTTGCGTGGGCAAATCCAGTGATCAGGTGGCGACCGAAGATGTTCGATGTAGCGATGAACATCTTCAACTTTCACGTCCACCAATCCAAGCCTTTGTTCGTGCAGCCAGGTGAGAAAGCGGACAGCCTCTCTTTTGTAGGCCCCGAATGTGTTTGGTGATCGACCGCCCCTAGCGCTCAGCCAGGTGCCAACAGCTTCGACATCGTTTCTCGCCGCGAGTGCGGATGAATCAGCTGGCCTCAATACCAGGTCAGATGCAAGCACTGTTTGCAGCATGGATGGCTCTGAAGAGCCAGGTTCACCAGGGTTCGGCATGTATGCGGGCTCTCGCTCAACTTTTCTATTCACCCGTGTCAGAGCGAACCAGCGGTACAGTTGTTGTCCGTTTCATGTCGTTGTTTTTGCACCAGCCAACTGATTTCGATGCTGTATCGCCTTTCTTGCTGCACCAAGCGTTGTATTTCTCCAAGCCGCCATTCGGCTCGCGGCGACGTGCATTGGTGTAGAAGACGCACCCTTTGAAGTGTTTTGGCTGTGATGGACGCATTTAGGTCATCCTTTTCGGGTTATCTGCCTGAGCACCAAGCTCCACCACTTTTAAGTGTGTGCGAGTCTCTGCGGACTGCGGCAATATATTCCCGGTCACCCTTAAAGCAATAAGGAATGCACGCTTCCTGAGGAAGTGGTGACTGATCCATAAATCAAGAGTCCAGAAGAGATCGTTGTAGCAAGGAGCTTTGATGTTAATTGCAAGCCTCACAGGGAATGCCGCGCTTTGCCTCACTCACTGAATCGAACATCAGCCAATCAGTTTCTGCAGCGCATCGGTGACACCGCATGCGACACAGTGGCTTGCCAATGTCGCTTGCCTCGCCTGTTTCAATCTGGCAGGCTTCAGCTACGTGCATTAGCTTCCTTGGCTTGGCACGCGCTACGAGCGTTTCGGGAAACAAGTCAGCGGTCCGCATGTTTGTCGCCTTTCATATCATGATCTCGTCCTCTGGCTGTTCCCAACGATCGAAACGCCCCATATCCCAGTTTCTAGCATCAGAGGATTCGGCGGGGTAGGGACATTGGGCGTCGCGCGGAGCCTCATAACCAGCTGAATAGGCTGCTCGCCTACGGGCTTCTGCTTCATCATGACGTTTTTGACGTGCTCGATCCTCCGCCTCGCAGAAGGCCACATATTCGTTCCAGCCGATGCTGCGCGTGATGTTGGCTGTCGGTACACCGATTCGCCATGCACATCGCGTCAGGTACTCTTGTCGTGGCGGGTATGTCAGTGGATCCTGATCGGTGGACTGCCTTTCTAACCCGATTAGCTCGTGCATGAGCGTTGTCACCTGCTCCGATGAGACCGGAACATCAACGACTTGTTCAGCTGCGCGAATCGCCTCCTCCCAGTCAGCGGAAATGCGGCGGGTTTGAAACTCTTCAATGGAATGCAGGGGCAGCAATGATGGCATCGGGACGCCCTCGCAAGTAACCCCATACAAGGCGTCGCTGATAACCCGGCCCAGGGCCCACCCATGCGTGTCTCTGTCGCGGCGAATGGCCGCAATGTAGTACCAGGTCGATTTTGCATGCTTCGAGCCGTCGTACCACCATCCTAGCCACCAAGCTGCCTCAGCGTCTCCAGCTCTCGCCCATGCTTCGCACTGCGCCACCACTTGCTCGGTTGCTACAGGAAGACGCTCTGCACGCTTAAACGCAGATGGAGCCAAGTTCCGACGCAACCCGCCTATCCACGTCGCGCACCACAACAGCCCATCGTCGTCGAGTGAGTTACCGAGTACACAAACCGCCTCGCCACGGACCTTGAATACTTGTCCGTAGTCGGGAACCTGAATGGGTTTGCGGTTTGCTGGAACAAAAAGGGGTTTCATGCGGCTTTCTATGGAGGTAGCCTCTTCGGCATCGATGAAGCCGAGTCTATGGCTCAAGATTTCGTACTCACCAGGTGCAACTTCTTTTACCGCCTTGCAGCCCTTAAGCATGCGGCCTGCCACCCCTGCGCCAAGCGGAAAAACTTGCCCTTTGGCGTTGTGTGTGCGCTGTCCAGGCCAAAGCAGCTCAGCGACGGCACCGCCGCGAACTCGGCGCTGGCCGCAGCCGTAAAGGGTTCGGAGGGCGTTTAACAGGTCTGTTTGGTTGGCCATGACTGTTAACCTCATTCGCCCAACACGTCAAACGCTTGCTGATACTTCAAAAGAAGTCGCCGTGCTTCCTGCTCGTGAAGCAATGCCAAACGGCGAGGATCAGAGTTGTCGGCCAGATCGCATGCCTTCACCAATCCAGCCCTCGGCTCAGCTTTGACGCGTTCGACGTGCTGCAAGTACCGTTCTCCGCGTTTGCGTGTCAGAACTTGAATGAGATCAATGGCATCTTCTGGGACCCCGGCTTCAAGCAATTCTGTCGCCGTCGCGCGTTGATCTTCAATTGCGTCATGTAGCAGCGCAGCAATTTGCTGATCACGTCCTCCCGCCAGTTCTTGCACTCGCAACAGAACCCTCACTAAGTGTTCAATGTATGGACGTCCCGCTTTGTCGAACTGACCTTCATGAAGTCGGGCAGCTAGCTGGAATGCATCAAGAACTTTCATTGCGTCACGTCAGTTCGGGTCATGGATGTTCCATGGTTGTGCATCAGACGATCCCCCACATCGATAGCTTTTCACGCCAAGCATCTGTGGCCTGTTTGGCAGCAGAAACACCATCTAGGAGTTCATTGCCATGCGCTATTTTTGCTGACAAATTCCACCCATGTCCACTCGGATCGTCGACCCCGGAAAAGGTTTTAATCACAGGCGTAAAACCACTTCGTGGCTGACGCGTGAGGGTTAAGTGCTTGTCGAGGTTTGCTAGGTCAGCCAGCAAGGCGAGTCTTGGATCGAGTGTGATCGCATCCTCTATGTCAGTTCCTCTTAGCCCGAGTTCTGGAGCAGCTTCCTTTAGCGCATCCTTAAGATGGTAGGCCTGAATGAAAAAGGAGCAGAGACGCTGCAGTGCGGTATGGATCGTGTTGCTGCTCATGACATCAGTGCAAGGGGCAGAAATAACTTCAAGATCCCCCTGGAGGACTTGCCAGCGCTGCTTCCAATCTCTTTTCTGAGATCCGGGGACGATTTCTGAACCGAGGTTCGTCTTTGCAAAGACCGCTTCGTCAATTGCCAAATTGATGGTGAGTGCGGTTCCGCCGCATTGAGAACACGGAGGCCGTTCGGTGGTTGTCGTTAGTTCCCGTGGACGTTCAAGACCGCAGCTTGAACAGTAAACATTATTCATGAGGTCATGCTCCCAGGTTGTGTCCTATTTGCCAGTCTAGTTCGATGACGCATTTCAATGGCGTCTTTGCTGGCCAGCTCCGTGGCGACGGAAGCCTGGCCTTGCAGAGCGGCTGTGAAGAAGTCCCGCGTGTCGCGTCGCACAGTCGCTGAGGCATGCTCAACGCCGTGGTCAGCTGACCATGCTGCTCCGTTTGGCCAAGAGGTCACGGGCATCGCAGTGCGTCGCGTGCGTTTTGGCAACTCTCGATGGTCCTCGTCGCAAAGCGGCGCATGTCGGGTGGTGCCGTCGCTGGGTGCGTTCAGCTCAGGGCAGTCGAAACGCACGTAGTACGAACACCGGCCCCAGCGGTCTTTGTGTGCATGGAGCACTGAAGCGGGGGCATAGCAGTCCGGGCCCGGACGCTGTTGTTGCCTGTCTTCCAGCGGGAGTTTGCTTCTCGCGATCCAGGTCGAAAGCGGCATTGCCATCACCTTGATCGGCTTGCCTTTGATGACGTCGCAGACATCGAGCGGCGATATCCTGACCGCGTGGCCACCGGGCGAACGCAGTAGTAGCTCGCCTTCGGCCGTCACGAGTTGGAAGTACCAGAAAGGTAGGTCGATCAGCCGACCCGCCTCGCTTGACGAGAGGATTCGACACTCTCTCAACACAGCCTGCGAAGAGATCATCACCCTGTCAAGAGGGTGTAAGCCAAGCGCCATCGCGAGCGATACCGGGTTCTTCGCGTTGGAATTCAGGGAAGTTGGTGTGAGCATATTTTTCGACCTAGGGGGCAGCACCCGCAATTCAAAGCTGCACTCGTTCGCAGTTGCTTCCCATAATAGCAGTTATGGGTAGCAGTGCAACAGAAAAATCACAAAGCGTACAAAATACGTTCATATACGAATTGCAAACTGGCGAGAAGTTGACTATAGTCCAGTCCATCCGAGCTGAAATACCGATGCAAACCATGACAACAAGTCCAACGACAAATTCACCAAAGGCGCTGGTTCCTGGCGTTTATTGGTACCTGGTTCCCGGCAAGGAGCCCGCGATTTGCGAGAAGCGGGAGGGTGAAGATTTCGTCCGCTTTACGAACGGCGGACGTCAGTCGTGGGCCCGTGAAGGCGAGCGTTTTGTCGGTCCCCTCACACCGCCGTCTGCTGTGCAGTAGCAGCACAGATTGAATGCGAATAGCGCAATTTCGTAGTGGGCACGATGTGCCGGTCCAGCAAAGGAGGAATCAACATGAATCAAGCAGCCAAGTTTTTCCAGGTGATTGACCAGGTCACCCGGGACGAGATCCTGACAGCCATTGCCGCGCACTATGGCGTGAGTAGCGAAGAGGCTTTCAGTGAAGTCACCGACAGCCAAGCAGAACCATTGCTGGAGTACATGGTCGGGCCACAGCGGGCCGCAACTTCAGCCCTTATGCAGCGGCACGGTTTCAGATGACTCAAGAGCAAACGACCAGTCTGATGACGGACCAAGAGGTTTACTTGTACGCCACCGACTTTCGGCGAGCCATCCTGGGCGATGCCCCCAGTGATCGAATGTGTGTCGCAATTTCAGCTCCACTGTGTTCCGCGCTTAGGGTTCTGGAGGTGCCTGTCGAGCTTGTCCAAAGTGACTTTGGTCCTTTCAACCATGTCTTTCTCGACCTGCTTGACGGGCAGTTTTTGGATCCGACTGCTGACCAATTCAACTGGCTTAACGTGGGCGCTTTCCCCGCCATCTACGTTGGCCCACCAACTCTCATCCACCGCCGAGCAAAGCGATATGAAGGGACGCGTTGGGACGACCTTCTGTCCGAGTTCAAGCGGCTCCAGCCAAGTTTCGCGGCGATCGAAGTGGGCGCGATGGTCAAGTCCGTCCTCAAAACGTTGCCGCCTGAAATGATTCAGTGGCCAAGCGCATAAAGCCAAATGGACACAGAAAAAATCCTCAGTCGGTGTCGGGCACACCCTCTTTTCAACGAATCCAATGCCTACAACCGAACAGTGATTTGCTGCACGGCGATGGTCGAACTCGGAGTCGCAATACCCGGTTGGGAGGCTATCCGGCAAATTATTGGGAAGGGTTCAGCGACTGACATCGCGAAAGGAGTGGTGGCCGCGCGTGCTTTGCTCGCAGAACGGTTGGACTCGCGGAAATCCCTTCCTGAGGGGTACCCGAGCGACTTCTTGGAGCAAGTCGAAGCAATTTGGGTGATCGCTCAAAGGCATGCTCATCAGGCGTTTACAGCAGACCGCGATAGCGCCCGACAGGCGGTTCTCGCTGCGGAGCAGGAAGCTACTGCTGCTGCGCAGCGCTTGGCGGAGACAGAAGCCCGATTGGAAGGTTTACAGGGCGAAGTCAGGGCCATGCACGATGCCGCGATTCGCCAACAGGCGCAACTTGATCACGAGCGCGCTCAGTCGGCCTCGCTGTTGGCACGCCAGGATGCATTGGTTGCAGAACTTCGCGAGCAGAGGGCCGTCCAAGAGCGCTCTATGCAGGCGTATTCGGACCAACATGCCCAGGCTTTGAAAACGCTCGACGATCAGCGTAAATGGGCGTTACAGCGAATCGATGATGTTGCAACGCTCGCAAAAAAAGAGGCCACTCGTGTTCAGGCCGAACTTGAGCACATGCAAAAGCAGGCGGTGAAGGTGTCTGCGGAACTGAATACGGCGCGTGAGCAGCTCGCCGCGCAGCGTGCAAGGGGCGACATGCTCGATGCCGAATGTGCTCGCTTGAGGCGAGCTGTTGCCGATCGCGAGAGGGAGAGCAGCAAGGTCGCAAAGCGAGTGGCTACCGGGGCTACAAAAAACAAGAGAGCAACCAAATGACGAACCAAGATGCCGCGCTGATGGTCGTGCTTTATGCCGCCTATTTTTTCCTGTGGTTGCCCTTGACCACCTGGCGTGCAATTACAAGCCAACGGGGTCGCAAGATGTGGCAGGTTGCGGCGTCTTTGATGTGGGGAGGGTTAGCCGTTGCGATTTTGGGTCGTTACGTCGTCGGCGACGAGGTGCGGTCTTTTGGAGCGCTGCTGCTGCAAGCCGGACTGCTTCTGGCCATGCTCCGATTTGGACTCAGTGTGTTCAGTCGGTTTCGAGAGCCTGGATTCATAAAAAAGATTCAAAAAAAGACATCACGCACATAGAATGATTGAAAAACGAACATGGGCGTCATTGTGGTGACAAAAAACCAAATCAAAACAACCTACACCCATCTGGAGGCTGAGCGTGCCTTGGTGGCCACGTTGTTTTCCGATGCCTCCGCGCGTGATGCGATCTTTACTGAGTCTGGCATTTTGGCCGAAGACAGGTTTAGCTCACGTGTGCTTGGTGCAGCGTTTGTGGCCTTGGAGCAAATGTTTTTCGACGGGGCTGACATCAGCATCCATTCGCTGCACGAGCACATTGAGCGCAGCGGATTCCAGATCAACGAAAAGGACAACAACACGCTTAGCGAGGTCTGCGGTGTGTTGGAGGCCACCAGCGATTACCTGACGTGCATTGAGCTGATCCAGTCCAAATACATCGCCCGTCAATCGCAGGAGGTTTTGGAAAAACTTAGCGACGAATCAGCCGCAGCGTTTCGCGGTGAGGATCTCAGCCGCACTTTGGATGTCGCGCAACAAAGAATTGAAGCTCTGCAGGGGCTTCTGACAGGTACCAAGAAAAATGGGTCACTGCCACTGGCCCATTTTGTGACGGGTGCAATTGATCGACTCCAGCAGCTCAGCGAAAGAGAGGATGACTCCCCTGTCACGGGAGTGCCTACCGGCGTTGTGGAGTTGGACAACATGACGACTGGCTTGCAGCCGGGTGACCTGGTCATTGTCGGCGCACGCCCTTCAATGGGTAAGACAGCGATGCTGCTCAAGATGGCAGATTCGGCGTGCCAACATGTTGGGAAGAATGGAAAGAACCCCGGTGGGGCAGTGATCATCTATTCCATGGAAATGCTCGGTGAGGCCCTGGCAAACCGTTTTATTGCGATGAAGGGGCGCATCGACCTGCAGGCAATGAGAACGGGCAAATTGTCTGATGAGGATATGGGGCGGTTCGTTGACACCTTGGAGCGTTTGGCCCATTTCGACCACCTCTGCCTATGCGATCAAGCGTCGATCACTTCGGCATTTATACGAGCAGATCTGAGGCGCAAACGCAAGCAGTTCGACAAGATCGCCTTTGTCGGTATCGATTACCTTGGGCTGATGGAATCACCACCAGGTGCTCGAATCAATGACATACGAGCCAATGAGGTGGCGGGATTCAGTCGGGATCTCAAGCGCATCGCATTGGAAGAAAAATGCCCCGTTGTGGCCTTAGCTCAGCTCAATCGATCGCTTGAAAGTCGACCTAACAAACGTCCACTGATGAGCGATCTGCGCGATTCGGGAGGGATTGAGCAGGACGCGGATCTCATTACATTTTTGTATCGCGATGAGTACTACAACCCAGATACCAAGGACAAAGGCAAGTTGGAAATCATTGTCGCGAAGCAGCGAAACGGTCCCACCGGTGTGGTGTACGCCTCCTACGACGGGCGGTACACGGCCGTGGATAACCTGACAGGAGGATGGCAATAGTGAAGCTGTTTGAACGTTTGGCCCGTGCCTACGGGCATTTGGTGGTTCGGGGATACGCGCATTTGATAGTGGCGTCGATGGCCTCTTTTCTTGCGTTCTACATCCTCTTCGGCGTGAGCATCGATGCCGCGCGGGGGCTGATACTGATTGGCTTGCTGTTGGCCGCGGCTGGCTGGTTCTTCAACGTTGGAACAAATCGGCTGTGGGGAAAGAGCACAAATGACCGGGACTGAGTTCAGTGCAGCTATGCGCAAGTTGAACTTGAATCAAAAGCAGCTTGCAGAGCACTGGGGCTTGGCCAGAACGACGATCGGAAGGGTTTCCGGTCTTGCGGAGGTGCCCGGTGTGTATGCGGACGCTATTCAGTATTTGCTCGTGCGCCGAAGTGTTGATGATCTTCAGGCGGTGGTAGGCGGTGTCATGAAAGGAACAGCACCATGATGACGTTTGAGCAGTGTGTGCGCGAATGTCGCGCTGATGCGCAGTTCGTTGATGTGTTCAATCGGATGGTGGGTGTGCGCTTAACGCTGCACGTGGACCATGTTGATCCTCTCTGTGGCGACTCCGCGGATGAAAAGGCGTTTAGAACCTTTGTGTTCGACACGGTTTGGAGTGTCATGCCGGAAGATTTCCAGCGCGTCGGTTCTCTGGAACATCTGACCGGACTTGCTGTGGTGGCCCAGTGATCGCGGAGCAAAATTCACAAGAGGTAACCGACCCAAGCGTATTCTTGCCAAAGGCGAATGTGCGGATCGGTCGACCGCATCGCGAATCGAATGGCTTGTGAAAAAGCAACCACGACATCAAAAACGTCAGTTCCTTGAAAGGCTAACCAATGAAGCTCAAATCTGAACCAATCGATACAAGAGTCCACTGGGCGCTGCGCGCTTGCCGGTATTTAAGCCGCACCACACACGGTCGCCTGGGCATGGGGATGCTCGTTGCGAGCACTGTGTTCGGCATCGCCGCGTTTTATCTCCAGATCAAGCTGCTGGGCGTGCTGGCAGTTTGCATGCTGGGGGCTGCACCGCTGTGGCTTATCCCGCATGTGCGCATTGCCGATGACAAAGAGCGCCCCGTTGGTTGGGCTGAGTAAATTGAATAACGCCGACCTGGTCATGGTGGCCATCGAGGGATATATCCACGAATTCAGGGATCGAACCCCATTCGGTAGGCGTCAAGCTCTTTCGGAGTTGGAGACCCTACGAACGAGGTTGTTGTCCGTGTCGAACGACACCTACCTCATCAGTTGCTTCACAAGGATGAAAGCCGCCTGCGATGAGCTGGCCAGACTTTCAGTCGACAAGGATGTCGAAGCGCGGCAGCTCGCCAACGCTTTCATTGACTTGAATCTGATACGCGACCGGCTGGAACAGCTCGATCTCTTAACGAGCTAGTGCGCTGTGGTTCAAACATTTGCAGGAGGATGCGTGTGTTGACTACGTTGACTGGAATTTTGAGCCTGTGGGACTCATACCCAAGCTGGGCACGTACCGTCATGGCTGTAGGCTTCGTGACCGTGCTCATTGTGGGGTTCTTTGCTCCTCGAAACAGCCCCAATTCGCAGGTTCCCACCGGGGCTACAGGCCAGGTCTCCAGTGGCGCGATTCCTGCATCAGGGGGTACAACTCCCATTGCAGTGAACCCCGCATCCGCATCCGATTTAAGCCAGACATCAACATCCAGCAACGGTGGTGTGGCGATCAATGCCGCTGGCTCTGCCCAAGTGACGGTACGCTCTTCAAACAGCACAGCCAAACCATGACTGTGCGTTACTACGCCGCCACTTTTCTGTTGGGGATCTCACCCCAGTGCTTTGCCAATCAAACCGGGGTTGCGACAGGTGATTGCAGCGTAGTGGTCAACGCGAGCGGGCATGCTCAAGTTCAGGTGAACAACAGGTGCGACAGCAAGCGTGCCGCCAAGCTACAAAAGCAACTTGATGCGCTTGCCTCCAACATGGCTCCCAGAAGGCTATCGGATAGGCAACAGGCCTCATTGGCAGATGCGCTGACGGCTGCCAAGCCTCTGCGTATTAAGTTCATATCGTTGCGCGATGAAGAGGCGTTTCGGTATGCAACTGATTTTCAGGATGCGCTTCGAATGGGAGGTGTTCAAATTCAATGGCGCGACATTGGCATGTCTGCCCCTCCAACCTATGGCGTGGAGCTTACTCTTCGCGCAGACGGAGTGCAGCTCGGTGACAAGGGACTGATGGTTAAAAAAGCGTTTGAAGAGGCTGGGATTTCCTTTGTCCTCAAATACCGCCCGCAACTTGAGACTGATGCCGAGTTATTCGTGGGGCTTCGTCCTGCCGGACCAGTTCGCTGATGCTGAAACCACGGTGATCCCTAAATGTTCACGAGAGACCGATTCATGGAGGTCCCGGCGAATCACTGACTTCGACATCAGGGAGCGCGTCAGCTTCTTTGCTTAACCCTTGCACTTTCTGGATGAGTAAGGTGGTTAATTGAATGTTCGCGCCTTCAACTGCCGCGAGTGGCAACGCCAGACCTGCATCCTTTAGTGATTGGATGAGAGGCCTATCCGTGAGTTGATCACTTGCCTGGGAACTGTCGCTCATGCTGTGAGCCGTGCGATGATTCGCCTCGGCCACAGCGGTCAGCAGGGTTTCGAGCCCTGCCTGTTTGCACGCGAAAATTGGTCTGGACTCTGCTGCGTCGGTCCCACCTGACTTGTTGTGGATGACTCGATAGCCAATGGTCTTCACAACGCCAGGATCGACTTCTTTCGCGCACTTTTGTAGGACATACAGATCAGACTGACCATCTCTGATGGTGTCTTCTGCGATGCTGAAGCGGGTCACGCCGTCAGAGGTCGGCATGGTGGATTCGTTAGGCGAATGCTTCCCTGAGAACTCACGCGGAGCGTAAATAGCCTCTTCCGAATTGCCTGTTGGAGATTCGAGAACGTCGCGGCCATCAACAGTCATTTCAACAACCTGCCCTCCTCGGCCAAGGTATCTTCGAGCATGCTCCTGCGCGTAATTCCTGTCTGTCGTCACCCAGTCTCCTGGGCGGATTTCATCACCGACGACTGCTCTGTAAATGGTCAGATCACCGCTCGGGTAACGAGGGTCGCGCTCCGTGTCAACGATCCGAGCCCAGCGGACCGCATCGGTAGCATCGCTAGTCAATATCTGGTTGCGCTGGACAAGCCACTCCATGACGCTTTTCGGAACGTCGTCGGGAGTTGGGTATTCCGCCTCAAGCGCCTCGTCGCTCGGTTTGACTTTCTTAACCTTTGGTCTTCCGTACCAGTCGCCAGTCAAGTTGAAAAGCTGAGTCCTGATGGCAGCAGCTTCCGGACCAATGGCCTCCCACTCTTCCATCGTGTAGTTTTTTCGCTTGCGCAGTACTTCGTACTTGGCCTCGACATCAGCAAGCGTTTTCTGAAGTTCAGCGACTCGCTTACCCATGTCTGCGCTCTGCCGCGCGTCACCATGTGGGCCGGGCGCTGTTGTTTGCGCCGTCAACGGAGCGAAGTCAGTGTGAAAAGGTGGTGTCTTCATTGCCATCCAGAGCGAAGAGGATGCGACTGGTCGATAAAACTCATTTCAGATGATTGAGGCCCGCAGAAGTGCTGATCGTCGCTGGCTCGCCGCTCCAATGTTATCCGGGCCTTTGATTTGTTACTACCCGACCTGACAATCCGTCCGTCAGGTTAGTAGCTGTAGTCGTCAACCTCGCCGATTTAAACCCGCAACAGGATCTGCGAGTGTTTGGTTGCTGTGTTATCCGACTCTCGCGTTACATGCATGGTGATTCCAGATCATCATTTACAGGGGGGATTCCAGAATAGCGATGTCAAATCGGCCAAATTCCAGAATAATCTTGTTGGCTGCTATCTCTGATGGCGAGCTGCGCGAAGCTCGAAAGCGCGCACCGCCCGTTTCAGTTTGCAGGTTGCCCGGTCGAGCTTCTCTAGGCCGCCGTCTAAGTCGACCTCATCGTCGGCCTTTGCCATGTTGATCGCGGCAGCAATGAGTGCGGTTGCCTCCTTGCATCCCGGTGTCGCAGCCAAATGCACTGTGGCCAAGGGAACATAGTCCTTGCCGTCGATATTCACTTGTTTGAAGGCCATGGTGTGTCTTTCATCTCTTCGGTGGGTAATGGGATGTCGTTACTTAGCAGGGGGGGGAAAACTGTTGACGAAGAACCTCGAAAACTAACTCGCCTTTTGCGGCGATCCAGTGCGTTGTTCTTGAATCCAGGTTTGCACTGCCTTGGCTGCTTCGATGTACTTCGAACTCGGCGTCCCAGCAACTTCCTGCCCTGGGGTGTACGACTGCCATATTTGCAGTCGCAGGTTTTCAGGCAATGCGAACCAATGGGTCTTGCAGCCCCACATCGCTGGTGGAATCTGTTGATTACATCCTGGCCAATGGCAGTGGTGCCAACGTGTTTGCCCTTGACTGCGCACGTAGTCTGCCTTGGCTGTCAAACTCTTTGGGGTGTTTGTCTGTGCCGCGGCCGTTTTGCTCGGGGTGCGCAACATCTTGGCTAGATGATTGAAGTGGATGTCGAGGTCAATCCGCTCGGTTGCAAGGGGATACGGAGACAGATCTGGCTTCTCAGTGTGATCCCGTTCCAACGTTCCGTGTACCAGGCAAGGGCTGTGGCGGCCTGTTGCGCTAAGCCGGTCTTCAACCCAGGACTCGAATGCCCTTGCGGCCAATTCCTCAGGCTTTGTCCAGTATTGCCTGGCGCGGGGTAATAGCTCGATGCGTTGCGCTTGTTTACGCAGTTCTGATTGCCGCAGAAATTGGCCCAGGGCTACGAATGCCTTGGCGAAGGGAGTGCCTTCATCCTTGTACCAGTCGGGTGCGACGAAACATGCCTCTATCAACGACGTCCGCTTGTAGTGCCTTCCCAGTCTATGGTCAAGAGCATGAAACCATTCGTGTGCGATTGAGCCGCTGCCGCGCATGCGGGTAACGTTGATCACACGCAATGACGGTTCGTAGTGCGCCGTCGCTGAACTTATGCCTCGCGCGCCGATGGCGATGGCGAGGCCGGCAAGTCCAACCCACTCGCGGGGAAGATCGAGCACATCCGACAAGTCGGCCAGAGCATCGTGGACCTGGTTCAACCAGGCCTGCCTCTCCGCCTGCGGGACTGACTCTCCAAACTGGACGGAACGTAGGCCGAACGCTTTCATGAGTTGCTCGCCGCTGATATCGGCATTGCTTCGATGATCCGGTCCGACGCGCGGTTGATCGTGGTTTGATTTTCTGCGGCCCACGGTGGCTGCTGCCGTCGTGCGTTCCTCGATCTGACCTCGGCAAATTTCTGCCGCCTCGGCCATTGTCGATACCGGTTCGGACCGGTAATAAAAACCATCGCCTTTGATCAAGGCTACGCGCCAACTGCCGTCCTGCATTGCGACAGGCACTACATTCGCACGTAACGCTGCATTGCTGTGTGGCCAACCCAGGAGGGGCAGGCTTTGGGCAAATGCGGCTTGGCGACTTGTTAGGGAGCCAAGGGGACGCATGGTGCGCTTTCCGCCAGGGCTGGCCGCCCAGTACGTCGCTACTTCCGCGATAGGTAGCTTAACAATCTCATTGGGCGTAGTTCCAAGCCGCCCTGCGAGTGTTCGTGCAACGGCTTTCGCCTGCTCCAACGTTGTAACACGGTCGAAGAACTCGCGCAGAAACTTGACTGCAACAATGTAAGCGTGTTTCCACTGCGTTCCAGGCAGACCAAAACAGCCGTGAGGGCGTGGCTTTCTCCCTATGCTGTCGTAAAGCATTGCCAGATAAGCAACACACTCCACCGACCGTTTTTCGTTGATCAATCCTTCCCACTTCGGTTCAGGAAAGAGATCGGCCAGCCGGGGCTCATTGCCAGAGCCAGATGCTGGCGGGGAAGCCTGGTGGCCCCCCTTTGCGAGGTGCTTACGAGCATATGGGACGTACTCGCCGACGTCGTCAATTCTTGCTGGAACACTTGCCGTTGGCATGCGATGTCTGCTCCTGGAGTGCTACTGTGTTCCGTTTGCCTTGTCGATGGCCTACGAGTGGAACTGGCTGCTGGGGATGTTCAACGTTGATCGCTTCATATCGTTTCCGGTGACTCATGGACCTCAGTCTCAAATCGTTGTTGCGCTTCATCGTCGAGCCTCTGCTTTACCGGGGCGGATAGAGTTTCAACTTGCATGTTGGGCACTTGAACCGCAGCCAGCGGCAATGCCATGCCAGCATCCTCCAGCGATCGTATGAGAGGCATTTCGGTGAGTCGCAAGCTTGAAGCATCAGGCGCATTCTTTACCTGTGTCATGAGCTGATTAGCCTCGGCGACTGCTGTGACCAGGTCTTCAAGTCCGGCGCGTTTGCACGCAAACACTGGCTCTGACTCAGCTGCCTCGGTTACGCCTGGCTCGACTATTACGACTCGATATCCGATGGTTCTCACCACGCCGGGATCAACTTCCTTGACGCATTTCTGTACGGCATAGTGGCAAGCTGGCGACCGTTGACGGGGCTCTTCTTCTGCTGGACCGTGAAGGGGCCGCGTCGTCACTTCCCAGCCATGGCTTCGCGCTTGTGCCACCGCGCCCCATCTGTCTGGAATGACTGCGAATCTGTCTGACTTGGAAATGACGACTGCATCCCTTGAAGCAAATAGGTTCGCGGCGTCGTAGTCATTAAAAAACGGCTTGATGGCGTTTTCATATTCGACTGACTTTTGTTCGCGCGCTTCTTGTTCTGCCGCCATGCGGTCTACGTCATCTGGGGTTAGATGCGGGAAAACTTCTGTGGGGTGTGCACGGCGACCGTCAGGGAGAACCACGTAGTAGCGAAGCATTGCCCCTGTGACGTCGGATCTTTCAAATAATTCTGGTGAATAGACGTACCCGTACCGCTCGTTGCCGTTGTTGTCCAAGCCCTTCATCTCACGCTCAGCACCTTTTGCCTTGTACGTGTCGACCAGGGTGCCAAGAACCGATCTGCGCTGTAGAGGGGTGAGATCCGCACCCGCATTGAATCGCTTGTGCTCCGTGCGCAGTCTCCCCTGACTGACTGTCACCGCCTCACGGAACTGGTTCAACGCCTTGGCTATCGCTGTATGTGCGGCCTGAACATCGACGAGGAACTCGTCGGTACCGAATGGCCGAAGCTGACCAATACGAACTCCCACTTTGTCTAGCCAGCCCTTGACCGAGTTGGAGATACTCCTGTTGCGCTTGGACTGTTGACGATCCAACTCCGCCCAAAATCGATCATCCGTAAAACTGTCGCCAATGATGTCTCCGGCCAGCTCAGCATGAATTCCGCTCTCAGGGAGAGTCAAGCCGTGTTTTTCGTACTTCGCTTGCAGCCGCGAAGCGAAAACGCCATCGAACCTGATCAGCTTGTCCAGGCCGTGCAACAGATCAGCGTAGATTCTTGGTTGGGCCTCTTGTAAATGGTGCAGAACTTCATGGCCAAGTACCGCCATAAAAGGTTTGCTTGATCGGATATTCAGGAAGATCTTTCCGGGCGCAAGGTCCGATATCGCACCATTGAACAACGGATCCCCTTGGAAGTCGATCCAAACGACGTCCAGACCAAAGAGACTCTTCGCTGTATCGGCCACCGATCGCGCCAGTCGGCCATCGTCTCCGTCAGGGGGGGCCACAGCTGCCCAGGCAAAAGAATTCTTCTCATTCAAGCCGTGTTTTGTGAACAAGGATTCTCGGAGTTTGGAAGCCGCGACTGTGTGCGTTTCTGGCGCAGTGTTGTAGGAACCAGTGGCGTCCGTTCGAGAGTGAGCACCGTCAGCGATGGAAAACAGAGGTAGACCAGTGGCTACCTTGTCACGGATGGAATCCGTGATGGTGAAGCCAGCCTGCTTCGGAAGCAAACTGTCAATCAAAGCTTTTCGGTCCGCCACATGCATTTTGTCGAGCTGTTGCTGAGATAGGCCTGTTCGTTTGCCCGCCTCCACAAGTTGCTCATAGGTGGCACTGCCCCCGATAGACACCTCTTCCAAGTTCCCTCCGCCAACTTTCTTGAGCACGTCCTTGACGGCTGCGGGAACGATCTTGTCGTAGAAGGATTTCATGCCATCGCCCCCGACTTGGAGGTCTAGGCCTGACAGCGACTGCATGTACTCGGTCTTTGACACCATCGCTACAGGGTCGTACTGGCCCTGAACCTGGGTTCGCTTTCCGTCGCCGTTGATGATTCGCTGAGCAATTTCCTTACCGATATAGTCTTCCAACTTCTCAGCCGGAATGGCCTCGCCGAGCATTTTCCCGTTACTGCCGGTGATGGCAGACAGCCGATAGGTCCCGTCGCTGTTCGCGCTGTACAACAACTGATCCACCTGCTTACTCAAGTCATACCGCTGCGCAGACTGCTCGCCATTGACAAACGCCACCTTGTCATAGCCTTCGTCCACCGCCATCTTGATTACGCGCCTCAGGGCAAGGGCTACCCAGGCGTCTGTCTTGCCGACGAAGGGGGCTTCTGGCGTGCCTCGGGTTGGCAGTTGGTCGTTGATGTGGAGAATGCGCCTGCGAATTTTGCCAAGGCGGTCAGATTCCTCGATGGTCAGATCGTTGTAGTTTTTCCCGCGCTGCAGGTCGAACGCTTCCTCTTGCAGTCTGTTGTGCTCGGCTTGCAGTTCGGCGCGCTTCGCTTTGTCGGCCTTGGTGTCGAATCCATTCTTCTTCCCAGCCTGCCCCCAGTCGCTTTGGATTTCTTCCACGAACAGCACCCGTTTGCCGTCAGCGTCGGTGCGGTCGTTCATGCGGATGTGGGCCAGGACGTTGGGCTGGTCCCAGTGACTGGACTTATAGGTGCCAGTCAGCTTGGTCGGTTTGACCTTTTTCTCAAGCTCCGCGATTCGGTCCTGCAAGGCAGACGCCTTTGCCTCGAACTCTTTGGCACGCTTGGCGTTCCCCTCCTCCCCGAACTCGATGATGAGATCGGTCATGGCCTCTAGGCGTTTCTTCGCTCGGGTAAGTTCCTCGGCCGCTTCGGCATCTAAGCCTGGCAAAGTCAGGAGCACCTCGCGGTAGTTCTCGCCACCGGGTAGGGTGTATGTTTGGTATTTGGTTGGAATAACGGCGCTTGGCATCACAGATAGCGCGTCGTCTTTGCGTCGCTGCGGGGTTGTAACGGCGACCCCTTTGTCGTTAACAACCTGCCAGTTTCCGTATCGGTCTTGTTCAAGCGCCCACCCCGCAGGCAGCGCTTCGTTTGGCCTTTGACCCAACACCACCTCTCGCAGCTGCACGCCATTTGCGTCCAGGTAAGCCATCACCGAGTTTTTCGAGACCTTGCCCACTTGCATGTCAAGCCATTCACGAAGTCCGGTCCATTCAACTTCGTCCTGCTTGACCAACGCACGGTTGACCAACCCGTTCAGGATTTGCATCCAACCGTCCACCGGGGCGGACCGTAAATCCTGCTTCTCAATCTCTCGACGCAACGCGCTGTAGAACGGTTCAGTCGGCTTGACCGCGTCTGAACGCGATGGGTCATGTGGAGAGACTATGTTGGGCATATCGTTTTCGCACGGCGTTTTCCAAGGTCACGTCTCGGGCTATGCGTCAGCCTTGTAGTTCGATGTCACAGTGTTGTTGATGGTCCGGGTTCAGCCATGTTCTCCATTTCACCGGCAAGGTCTCGACCTGTGTACCGGGCACCTCAAAACTGGATAGCGGCAACTCTGAGCCCCGGTCTTGGATCGCTTTGAGAAGCGACATGGTGGTGAGTAACTCGGGAGTGGCTGGGTAGCCCATTTGAATGTCCACCACGTGATCATTCGCACTGGCCACAGCCGCCTCCAACAGGTTTAGGGCATCCGATTTGCACCCAAACAGGGGAGTAGTGCTCAAGTCCCCGTTGCTGTACGACAGGTTCAGAACTGCGCGGTACCCGAGCGTTTTCACAATGCCCCGCTCGACTTCCTGAGTGCATTTTTGTATCAGATAAGGGCGTTTCGTTGCAACGCTGTCGTAATACTCGCCAGAGTCTTTGCCCGACAGTGATTCAAGACTTTGCATCGCCTCGGCCCATCGCACTTCATCAATGTTCGACGAAACTGCGTTGGGTGCACTGAGTTTCCTGTGTACATCTGTCAAAGCTGAGACCACCGCCTGCAGTGTCAATGCAGCTGAAGCAGATTCTTTTCTGGCTGCTCTCTCAATCGCGAAGCGCGGTTCAAGTTCGCCAGAAATTGGATTGACACCGTATTCAAAGTGCTGCGGCTCACCTACCAGCGGTTGCTGGTCTTCTACGGTGAAGTCTCTTATCTCATCACCGTAAGCCACGTAAGCGATTTCACCCCGCGCAGCCGATTCGTCATCTGGTTTAATTGGTTGAGTGTCAATAAATGAGCGGATTTGATTTTGAAGAATGCCGCTGGCTAACTCGGCGGCTTCCTGTGGAGATGAAGCAATCACGCCAACTACTTTTGCGATGACCATGGGGTATGCAACTACGTCGAAGACGCGCGGGGGACTGGGACTTGCCGAAATTGCATCACTGGTCGGGTTGTTCCGAACCCGACCGAGCTGATCGAGCGAGAACGGAGAGCGACGAATCGCATCCATAACGTTCTCGATCTCCGAGACTGCTGCTTTCCTGGCGTCTTCCCCAATCTCCGAGGTGGTGGCCGTGCCTTGCGCTGCAGCTAGCCGCCGTATAAGCGCGAGATACTGTTCTGAGTCAACTGCCGCCTCAACATGAGTGGTCTCCATAGTTCAGATCTCCATCGTTGTCGCGTTGCGGATCGGTTTTAGCCAGCATGCTGCGGGCCCACCCTCGGTGTCGTAGATCGCGCCGAGGAACCAGTTCTCCCCGTCTGGGCGACTCGGATTCCAAGCGCTGAAGTCGGCGTCGCCATCTTCAAGGTAGGCGTCTGCCATTGCCGGAGCGTCGTCCTCCATGCGCACATAGCTCGCATCGAAGCCCATGTTTTCCAGGTGCGGGTCAGCGACCTCATCTTCTGGAATGCGGTCCCAGTCGATGGCTGGATGCCACCAGTGGCCGTAGGGATCGCGCCGGACAGGCACGTCCTGCGGTCGAGGTGCTTTGCTTTGATCTGCTTCCGTATGTTGCTTTTCGATGTTCATAGTGGGTTATCTCCGCTGTTTCAGTGCCAGAGTTGACGGTCTTGTGCGCTTACCCGCCACACCATCCACCCTCGCATGTAGCTGTTTGGAACAGTTCGTTCATGTCGTGTTTCGCGTCTTCGATCACTGCATCAATGCCGACAGCGCCACCGTGGCGTGCTGGGCTGAACATCACGCGCGCATTGCCCTTGCTGTTGATGCCAGCGCGGACTTCGATCATGTGCACACGGTCCCGAGCTTCGGAGTCCAACAAACGCAGTTCCTGTTTGCGCACATTCACGCATGGCCAACACTCTTTGCTGCGAAATGGCAGCAGTGGCAGGGGTGTCTTGTTCACCAGGGCATCCCGCATGGCTTGGGTGTGCCGAACCAGCGGCTGCCACAGCTCGCGCCCGCCATGGTCATCGCTGGCGGTGACATGCTCTGGCGCATCGCGCCGGTTTTCGCTTTCCTCGCGGCGCACGCCGGTGAGGCAAGTGGTCTCGCCTTCGGGGTCGTGCATCGCAAGCCATGCTCGCGCTGGCTCCTTCTTCAGCGCATCAGTACAAAACTGGAATTTGCCGCCGCCGCCGCGCGGCCAGGCCTTTTTTCGGTGGACCAGGCCTTCCATGCCCTCGCTGGAGGTCTGATGTGGAGTGAATCCGAGCGAGCGTACCCAGCGTTCGGCTTGAGCCACTCTGGCTGGCCACCAGCTGGCAGCCCAACCGGTATCGCTGTAGACCACATGAACGTCGGTCAGTCCGCGCTCATGAGCCCATTGAATCAGTGCAACCGAGTCGTTGCCGTAACTTGCGAAAACTGTATACGTCATGGCTCAGGCCCCAACCCTTGGCCGCAGGCGTTGCAAAGTACGAGTTGCCGTCTCAAAAACACGTTGCACGTCAACATCAGCGTTCTCAGGACTGGTCATGTCACGCCGCTGGATAGCACTCAGAAAGAGATCGTTGAGTGCGCGTATGACCGGCACATCCTTTCGGGTTGCCCAGTGAGCAGGGTCGGCGGTTGGTGTTTGGTCAATCACCTCGATCGCCGATTGAATGAAAGGGATCGTCCTCAGTTCGGGGGGGATGGCTGATTTGCAGCGCGGAAACGCGATTAGCATGCGCAGCACTGGATAGACCACACGCTGCAAAACGATCGGTGACTCTGGGGCGTGAGCCGGTTTTTCTGCGATTGCCGGTTCTTCGAGCCCACTACCCGAAGGTGGCGCAGCGAGAGTCGATCCAGATCTGCGTTCTTTTGGTGGGTGGGGCGAGATGGCCAGGCCGACTCGCGTCGAAATTTCACGTATCAGCAGCTCTCGCATCTTGGGAGCGCGATTCAATGGCCCGAGGAACTCCTCCGCAGTGCGTGCCAGATGCACTTTCTGTTCCAGGCTGCTGGATGGGGGCGGTGTGAACCAGTGCATGATCACTGCAGACAACGGTCGCGAAGTGCTGATCAGTGTTTGCATCGCTTCAGCGCCGTTCTTGCGCACAAAAGAGTCCGGGTCGTCGCCCAGTGGCAAGCGCAGGAACTCCACACGATGGCGATCCTCTATGAGGGGGATCAAGTTTTTGATCGCGCGCCTGGTCGCTGACTTGCCAGCCTTGTCGCCGTCCAGGGCGAAGGTGATGCGGTCTGACATCAAGAGCAGCATCCGCAAATGCTGCTCAGTGATTGCTGTGCCACAAGTTGCCACGGTCTGGGTGAATCCGTTCTGGTGCATCAAGACTGTGTCGAGATACCCTTCTACGACCACCACGTGGTTGAGCTTTCGAATGGAGGTTTGTGCTTCAAACGCGCCGTAAAGCGTCCAGCTTTTGTCGAAAACCTCAGTCACGCCGGTGTTGAGGTACTTCGGTTGAATGTCGCGCAGCGTTCGACCACCAAAGCCGACAACGTCCCCTCGCCTATCTCTGATCGGAAACATCAGACGTTTGAAGAAGAACGGACGTGTTTCCGACTGGTTCTCGTTCTGGCTCAGCAGCCCTGCATGCAGGAGCGCTTCGGCTGGGCCGATAGCGCTTGGTAAGTCGCTATCGGCCCAGCCCAGACAAAACGTCGAAACGGACTGTTCGGACACGCCCCGTTCGCCAAGGTAGCGACGTGCAGCGGCACCCTGCTGCCCGCGCAGCGCTTGCCCAAAATGGTCGCGTGCTGCCGCATTGAGAGCGTGCATCCGCTTGTGCGATTCTCGGAGTTGGTTTTGCTCGGCGGAGCGCTCTGGCAGTCGAATCCCGGCGTCAGCCGCGAGTTGACGCATGGCACTCAGGAAGTCTATTCCGTCACTCTCCATAAGCCACTGCAGCGCATCGCCATGGGCTCCGCACCCGAAGCAGTGGTAAGTCTGCTTCGTCGCGCTGACAGTGAATGAGGGGGTCTTCTCGGTGTGAAAGGGGCATAGCCCGATGTGGCTTGCGCCCCTTTTTTTCAGGGCGACCCTCTGACCAATCAACTGAACAATGTCAGTTTTATCTTTGATTTGGTCGACGTCGCTGAGCATGGGATGAACATTCCACAGTCAATCTTCGTAGGCCTGGGATCTAACTCGTTAAAACGGGATGTCGTCGTCGAAATCGTCGCCACCACCCGCTCCAGAGTTGCCCGCTTGGCTGTCTTTGGCCTGCCCGCTGAGGTCCAACCAGTCGAGGACGGTGTGGCGCTCTACGTGGACCGTGACGCCCTCTTTGTCGTACTTGTTGTTGGAGGGCTCCGAAACGACGTGGATGCGGTAACCGCCCTTCATGCGGGCCAGGATGTTCTCGCCTGTCTTGTTCCAGGCTTCGTACCGACGCCAGAACACCGATTCCTTCTTTTCGCCAGTTTCCTTGTCCTTCCAGCGCTTTGTAGTGGCCACGTCGAACGTGACCACCTTCCCGTCACCGGCATTTCGGCTTTCGGGGTCGCTACCGAGGTAGCCAATTTGCACGCTGTAGTTGCGATAGTTCGCCATGTTCACTCCTTTGGTGGTGAGAGCCGCAGTTGCGGAAGATGTGGTGGGTGGTGTGATCAGTTCGGCCGCGGCGTCGTGTCCGGCGTGGACACAACGTGCTGCGGCTCGCGCGTCATGGCGCTCAAACGTTGCTGAATCGTGTCGTGCGTGACGCTTGATTCCTTGCCGAAGATTGATGTCAAAGGTGGTTCCTGGGACATGCGGTGAATCACCTCAATCGGCGTATGCGGGTTCTGGGCGATCGCGTGGTATGTGGTGTGGTCAAGGTTGCGCTCGATGACAGGCCGCTTGCTGTGCTGGTCATAAAGTGCCCGCAAGTGGTGCGGATCATTGACTCCCAGGATGGCAGGAGCCAGAGGGAAGTTGATGGGGTGGGCTGCTGTTAGCTCTTTGCAGACCTGGGCAAATGCGGCTCGGTCTGCGCCCACCCGGGCTTGCTTGCCAACGTTGTCTGCCAGTGCGTGCATGACGAACTGATTGTTTTTGTAGTTCGTCGCAATGGCTCGCGCTGCCTTGGGTGTGATGTTGTGGTTCTGCGCCAAGGTTCGACCAATCTGCGAGTCGTTTTTGTAGAACGCGTTGTTGGCGATGTTGATGATCGTTGACTCGCTTAAGTATGGGTTTTGAGCCAACTTGATGATGATGCTGCGCTGATCCAGAAACATCCGCGCCGCAGTGTCCAGCTCGTAGGGATCGCGCGACACCTCCACGGTGTGCTCCATCGACCGGGTTGCCGTGGTTTTGGCGGTAGCGCGGTGGTACCGGTCGTCCGGTGACTCGTTTTTGCGCGCGGTCATGTGGATAGCCGCCAGCATCTCGCTCATGCGTTGTTCAACCGAAACGGCACGCTCAGCCAGAACCTGGCGCAGCGCCTGGATGTCGATGGACTCGACTTTGTCTGGGTTGGGAAGCGCCCTCGCCTCCATGAGCCGAAAGGTCAGGAATTCCGGCGATTGCCGCATCCTGACCACACGGTCGATCATGGCTTTGCCGTCTTTGGACAGCTGGGCAGTCAGCGCGGCGGCGTTGGGGGTGGTGGTGTCAGCCATGCAATGCTCCTTGCCGCTGATCAGTGCACCGAGGCGGAACCGCCCAGGATGATGTTGGAGACCCTGGTGGGTTCAATTCCCACCGCCGAAAAAATGACTTTTTCCTGGCCAAGTCTGTAGAGGGCGCAGATCAAGCCATCGTCTGTCTCGAAGTGCTGGTAAGCCTGTTCGTCAGCATCTGGGAGGATTGCTTGCGCGACCTTGCCCAGGAGCAGTCTGAGGACGTCAAATTGCTCGGCCGCGATCGGTGGGCAATCGCTCGACAGAGTGGCGGGGGCCCAGTTCTGGGTCTTGCAAATGAGTAAACCAAAGCCCGGAGCAACGTTCTCGATGGTCACCGCACCTGGTGCTGCGTTGGCCAAACATTCGATGTTCCACACCAAAGATCGAATGTGTACTGGCAGTGACTCAACGACCTCGGCAGGCAGATTCGGATGAATTCCGAGGGCCATCGCATACGCGTTGCGGGCGATCAGTTGGCGTTCTGATGGGGTTGGCATGTCGTTTCCTTTAGGTTGCGGAGATAAAAAACGCATTACATTTTTGTCATTCTGCGGCAAAAATGTGGCGGATGCAAGAAGGCAAATCAAAGTGGTAGGAATAATTGACGTGTAGGGCATAAAATAAAAGATAACAAAATTGCTGCGCCCGTCAGCAGACCGTGTCAATCGAATTGTTCTGAGGAAGGTCACATGCCAACAGCCAACAGCAACATGGCGAATTTCACGCCCACCAATGCCGACTTTTCGATCACGCACATGCTGGCGAATACGTTCGGCGATGTCACTGGGAACATCTTCGGAACGGGATCCAACGCAGCGAATTTCGCCAACGTTCTCGGCACGGCTTTCGCTTACTTCAACAGCGCGGTATTGTTTTTCGGCACAGTGATCTTGGCCTATGTGACCATCTTTGGCGTCATGAACACTGCCAACGACGGACAGGCACTGGGGCGCAAGTGGTCAACCATGATGACGCCACTTCGGATCGCGGGATCAGCCGCGGCGTTGATCCCCACGACAAGTGGCTATTCGATCATCCAGCTTATCGTTCTACAGGTTGTGGTGTGGGGGGTTGGTATTGCCGACACCACTTGGACGAACGTGGTTGCAGCCTCTTTGACCAAGACGTTGCCCAACTCTTTCGTTGCGTTGGAAGGTGACCAGAACACGGTCAGAAAGTTGGCTGGCGATGTGCTGCTGGCCAAGGTTTGTGCGCACACACTGAACCAGACCCTGGGTCAAGTGACCGGAGGTGCCACCAATATCTCTGCCGTCCAACGCGATGAGCAGATGAACGTGGGCATGTACAACATCAAACGGACTGTCTATGAGTTCAAGGACACTGCGGCGCAGCCAGCAGGCAATGGGGGACCGATTTGCGGGAGCATTGCTTTCGAGCTGAAGACCACGTCGTCCACCGTGCCAGCGGCTACGAGTCCAGTTGCACAGGCTCAGCGCGACGAAGCGGTCTTCAGTGCCCAACAAACGCAAGCGATTGCCAATGCCATGGTGGTCAACTTCTCTGGTGCCGCGTACAACGCCCTGGACCAAAAGCTGGAGGTGCTGAAAAACCAAATCGTTGCGACTGGAGCCACGCCTACTGCTGTGGATGCGTCACTCTTTCAGCAGGCGATCAACGACTATTTGAGCGTGCTCAAAAACGGCTACGCATCGAGCATCACGAACCTCAACAACAGCAGCCCGATTCTTAAAGACTTCCTCCAAACCACCACGCAGCGCGGTTGGGTACAAGCAGGTATGTTTCACCGCCGCTTGTCGCAGATCCAGTCTGCACTGAAAGATGCGTATCGCATCACCCCACAAAGTGAATCACCTTCCCAGTCGCTGATCGAGAAGACCGCGCCAGCGCTTGACCCCGGCTTTCTCAACTACTACGCAACCTCAATGCAGAAAGCCAACGCGGCGATCCGCGATGGCCAGGCCACCTGGGAAAGTCAGCCAGCGAATCAAGGGCACGTACCCGTAGGGTTTCCATCGCTGTCATTCGGGTCCCCGACTTCGGACCCCACCAGTATTTGGGAGAAGTGGGTCAGCGGAATTGGACAGAAGGTTGTCGCAGGCGTTGTGGACCTGGTGTCTGTGCCGGATACCAACGGGTGGACCGATCCCGTGTTGCAGATCAAGGACCTCGGCGACTACACGATGACGGCCGGCGAGATCCTAATCGCCGCCGAGAAAACGGTGAAGATTGCACTGGCCTGGGGCAACGTGGTGGGCAGTGCAGCGTCGAGCAATGTGGTTGGTCAGGTGGTGGGGGTTGATGGTGTGCGCAAGGCCACCTACGACGCACTCGTTGTCACCGTAACTGAGCTGGCGGAGCTGATCAAGCCGTCCGCCTATGGCCTGCTCTACACCGGCTATTTCATGTCGATTTTCTTGCCCATGGTGCCATTCATGGTCTTCATGCTGGCCGTGGTTGGCTGGCTGATCGCCGTGGTGGAGTCGGTTGTTGCAGCACCGCTGTGGATGGTGATGCACATGACGCCCGAGTCGAACGATTCATTCATTGGTTCGCAGCAACAGGGGTACATGCTTTTGCTGTCGGTGTTTTTCAAGCCAATCCTCACAGTGCTCGGCTTGCTGCTATCGCTCATCATGCTGCGGCCGATCATGGACCTGGTCAACATGGGGTTCATCGGTTCAATGGTTTCTCTGCAGAGCAATAGCGTCACCGGACTGGGCTCCATCTTTGGCTACTTGCTCGTCTACGCTTTCATTACGCTGGCCGTGTTCATGACCGTGTTTGCGCTGCCCCAGGATATGAGCGACCGCGTGTTGAAGTGGATCAGCGCTGGTATTGGCAGCTTGGGTGAGAAAGACGCAATGCACAAGATCGAAGGCGGCGCGTCGGGCATGGCGCGAGAGGGGCTCCGCTCCGCCCAGATGCGTCAGCAGCAAAGCAACAGCAGGTTGGCCGAGGCGATTGCCGCCAGGCGTGAGAAGGGCAAAACTGATCAGCCCGCTGGGGGGGGCAGCGGAGCGACAGCGCCCAGTCGCGCATAAAAAAACGGCCCTTAGGGCCGTTTTTCATATCTGCTGCCTTGCGAAGACAAGGCAGCCCGCCATTTTACGGAACGTACTTGTATTCAGTCACCCATTCAGGATCGCGACGCGGATCGCTAAAAATAATCCCTTTGGCAAGGTAGTCGTTCAGTTCCTTGTCAAGGTGCCTGGAACGCATAGTGCGAATTTTGGTTCGTACCGCAGGGTCATTCCAATCGACCAGTTCTGTGAGAACGTCCATCGTTGCATTGCACTGAGCGTTCAAGACTTCGAGTTGCTGCTGCTGCCGCCGAATGATGTTGTGTGCGTTCTCAAGTGATCCCAAGCGCTCGATATGCGCAACTTGTTTGCGTTCCGCATCGCGCATGACGCCGATAGTCGCTTGAGTCAAATCCTGCGATCGTGCGTCGGCGTCTTTGCGATTCAAAAGCATACTCAGCATGATGGGCACTCCTACGTTGTTCCATTCGCGGCTTGCCACCGCCTCAGGGTTTCAAGTTGTTTGGGCGTCATTTGGTTGACAAATATCACTTGAAGCTTCTCAAAAATCATTGTCGCGTAAATTTCGGCCATTGTGCTTGAGTCTGCCGAAAGTCGGTAGCCATCCTCTTTGGGCGGGTGGGCTGCCAGCGTAGCGGCAAGCACCTTGCGGACCGCCTCCAAGTCAACAATTTCAGTTCCAGGTGTAGACGCTTCCATAGCCTGATTTTGGCCGCAGAACAAAAAAAGTCAAGACAGTTTTTATTCTGGTCGGTGTGACTGGACACCCCAAACTGCCCTCCTATTTGCCATGAGGGGGCATTGGTGGTACTCTATTGCCATCATGTTGGCACTTAAAACAGAGCGTGACATCCTGGTCGGCCTCGGCGGCAAGATCAAACGCCTGCGACTGGACTGCAACTGGACCCGCAAAGAACTGGCCAGCCGCAGCGGAGTGCCCTACTCTACCCTGCGACGTCTTGAAGCTACGGGCGAGGGGTCAATGCAGGACTACCTGAAAGCTCTGCGCGCTGTCGGGGGGCTCGATGAGTTGAGCGATCTTATCAAGCCACCTCCTATCAGCCCCTACGAATTGCTCAAGCTCAGGGGCAAGAAGCGTGAACGAGCAACAGGCACCCGTGCCCAAGCGCGGTAGAGCCGCTTCATGGCCACGAAACCATCCATCGTTCGCGTCCACCTCTGGGGTCGTGAAGTCGGAGCCATTGCGGACATCGACAACAAGGTCACTTTTCAGTACCACCCTGATTACCTGAAGTCTGGCCACTCGATCTCGCCGGTGAGAATGCCACTCTTGGCTCGACCATTCGAGAACACCATCAAGCGCGATGCCTTTGAAGGCTTGATGGGTGTTTTTGCAGACTCTTTGCCTGATCTCTATGGCAAGAAGATCATTCAAAACTACTACCAGTCGAAATACGGCGATAAGAAGTACAAGCCGAGCCCACTCCACACCTTGATGTACATCGGCAGCCGAGGTCTCGGTGCACTCGAATACCGACCTGTTGACCAACAGGATTTCAACGCTCGCGAGGCGCTGGACTTGTCGGACATGGTCGCGTTCGCCAAGCGGGTTATCCACGGTGATTTACAGGTGGAATCTGAGGCGCATGCCGTGATCACTTCCATCATGCAATCCGGGTCACTTGCTGGTGGTGCCAGGCCCAAGGCGGTCATCGGCTGGGACCGTAAGAACGGGCGCATCATCGCAGGCGTTCCGCCGCTGCCTGAGGGGTACGAGCACTGGCTGATCAAATTTGATGGAACGAGCGGTGAGCCAGGCGACTGGGGAAAAATCGAGTTCGTCTATTCCCAAATCGCAAGACAGTGCGACATCGAAATGAGTGAAACCCTTCTCGTGCGAGAGAACGGCCGTGCTCACTTTGCGACCAAGCGCTTCGACATCAACGAGCGTGGCGAGCGTTTGCACATGCACAGCCTGTCAGGCCTGTTGCATTCCGACTTCAACGAACAACGCGCACTGGATTACAACGATTTTTTCGAGGCGGTTCGGTACGTCACTGGGAGCCCTGACGAGGTTCGGAAGGCTTTCCAGCGACTGGCCTTCAACTTTGTGGGGCGGAACTGCGACGACCACACCAAAAACTTTGCGTTCTTGATGACTCAGGACGGTCGGTGGCGTCTATCGCCCCAATATGATCTCTGTTTCAGCTATGGGCCAGAGACGTCGTCGTGGGTGAATAAACACCAGATGACTCTTTTGGGCCGCGACGAGTTCACGCGTGTTGGGCTATTGGAAATCGCCAAGCGGTTTGAAATTGCTGACGCAGCCGAGATACTGGAGCGAACTGAACAATCGTTCGCCAACTGGCCAAAGCTTGCCCGCGAACAAGGTGTGAGTGCCGATGTGATTGAGGCATGTTTTTCCTACATGAACCTTCCAATACGCGGCCTGGTAAATGTGGCTGATCCTTCCGACACCAACTCTCGATTCGAGCCGTAATCTCCGGCTCAGGCCACATCGAATTCGCGCACCCAGCACGGATTCACGGGCCGTCCAGCGGCTGCCAGCATGGCACACCAATCTTTGTAGATTGCTCGGCCCTCAGGCCTGATGAGCAAACGACATTGGTCGACTTTGCGTTCCTCCTCGGTGTCCCAAGCCATGAGCCAGCCACGGTTGACGCAATCTCGAATGGCCTGAGGCAACGGCTTTGGCGCGGTAACCTTGTGCATAGGGTCGTCAAACTGAAGTTGAGCAACCCTATGAAGAACATCAAACCACGCATTGAGCTGGTCTGTCGTTGGTTCAGCCGGTTCCACGGTGCTCATAGTCTCTCCTGTTTGGGTCACGAATTGACCGGCCATTTTATGTTCCAGGCGTCACAGAGCCGCAGGATGCGTGCGTGCCCATTAGGCACTAGGGTGTGAAGGTCTGCTTTACCCCATCGCAGTGCGTCGAGGCAAACGAGCATGTCGTCGCTGATCGAGACGTCTACAGCGCGTAGATCGAAGGGGTCGAGGGGAAACGTCTGGCCATCGAACGTGCCAGCGATGAACAATGCAATCCGATGTCCTTGGCCACTTTGGCTTCGTTCGGCCAAGGACAACAACCGTTCGTAGGCCTGCGCCGCTGCAGCTTGGGATGCCACAGCGCGGGAAGTCCATTCCATCTGTTTCCGTTCGATGGAGAGCTGGGACGTGTCGACAGAATCCATTTCCCTGTGATCGTTTGCAGATTGCTCGGGCCGATGTTGTCTTTTCACAGTTGGCGTTTCGCCTGACGAGGACCAGCGCCGCACAGCTGCAACAACACTTGGTTCAAGACAATGCGTGAACACAGTGAAATGACGTTCAACGCGCATCCGATTCAGCAAAGAATCAATCAACTCTACGTCGACGTGAGGATGCCCTCCCATTGAACGCCTGCAGCTAGCCAAAGCAGCCTCAACATCCACAACGGAATAGATGGTGGTATCCATTGTTGCTGCCGTTTCAGTTCAAATCATCGTGCGCAGAGCAGCAGCCGGATGCAGCGCTTTTTTACGACTGGACGAAGGACGCCGAGAGTGGACTGAATATCCTCTTCGGCGGCTTCGGGGTCTAGCAACCTGTCAAACCCCGACAGCTTCCCGTTACGCCGCATGTTGATGGCCTCAGCTTCAATAAGGTCGTACAGTTTCTGTCGCTTTGCTACCCGCTCCGGGGGTAGCGGCAAACTTTCAACAGAGGCTGTGTCGAGTTCATCTACCAATCGGAACAGCCGGTCAACGAACACCACGTTGAAAGCTGCGGCGGCAATTGGGGTGGTTGAATCGCTCGATCGCGGTGGGGCCGCGTTCGCTGCAAGTGCGGCAAGCATTGCCATTCCGCAAGACAGATGAACGCCAAGCCGTCCAATGAGTTTTGGCGCACGGAGCAGTCGAGAGATTACAGTCATTTTTGCAACTTTATCAGTTAGGTATGGGATGCGCGCCGCGATGCGCAGCGTGGGTTTGAGTTCCATGTCATTTATGCGGCGTCAGCTCCAACCGAACAAGTCCCGGAACTTGCCATGCTCATGGCCACAGCTACGGGCCGAACCCAGATAGGTGACGCAGACAGTTGAAACGTTTCACCGCTCCACGCCAAAAGCAGTGTGCGCCCCATCTCGTCGGCTATGGCCTGAGCAGCAGACGTTGGGATCGCATTGCCGATGCGTTCGCGCCACGCTTGGTCACTGAGGCCATCAAGTTCAAGCTGTTCATCAGGATCCACCAGGCTTTGCAATGCGGCTAGCTCCAAGGTTGTAAATGGGCGGTGCCATGTTCCATCTTCAGCTCGAATGCGGGCAACGAGTTTGTCGTTCGGTTCCGGCATACGCGGGTCGGCAACTGACCATCGACCATTGTCGTGGCATGCGGCTGCACTGACCGCTCCACTGGGCTGATCCCAGGGGATGACGCCATAGTGGCCCCCGGTCAAATAATGCTCGCGCTGAACGTCCATTCCGCTGCGTGGGTCTGCGACCGCAAAGGCACCTTGACCTGTTGTGCTGCCACTGATCACAGTGCCAGTGGCTTCGTTCCAGCCCGTAACGGCGTATTTGCTGAAAACCTCCCCTACTTGCCGAGGGTCTGCTACCGCTTGCCCGCCAGCACTCGGATGCCCGCCGCCCGTTACTGTTCCTGCTTGCCCGTCGAAGCGCACAATTTTGAAGCAGTTGTTGTGCTTGGTCGAAGGGCAGCGCGGGTCGGCGACGCTGAATGTCCCCTGCCCTGGGCTCTTGACGCCAATGATCGCGCCCGAGGCCTCGCTCCATTGCAACACGCCATATTGTTGGTACTGTGGGGCACCGTCAGCGGATCTGGGGTCAGCGACGGCAAAGTTGCCGTTACTCGGTCGGCCTTTGCCGGTAATCGTTCCGCTTGGTTTCGACCAATCCTGAACACCCAGCATTCCAGTGTGCATCTCGGGCACGACAAGGTAGTCCCGCAGCACACCGTTGTCGATCGCAAGGCGGTTAAGACTGCGCCAGTCTTTGCCCGCTTCCACGAATGCCAAGCGTACCCAAGTTTTCCAGCTCAACCCGGGCATGCGGTGCATGGGGCCCGCTCGCATGTCGCCTGGCAAAAGCATGCGCCCTAAAACGTCGCCCACCGCACGAAGAGGCCGGGCCTTTGGCTCGTAGAGCATGGGAGGTACCTTGGCCAGGTGCCTGGCCACCAGCAAAAACCGCTTGCGGCTCTGCGCCAGACCACCGAGCTGGCCACAGTCGTGCGTGGTCTCTGCCGTGGCATAGCCATAACTGCGCAGCATGGCAGTGATCTGGTCCAGCAGCACGCGGCCACGTGTCGCCAGACGGGGCACGTTCTCGAACAGCACCAGCTCTGGAGGATCGTCGGCCCAGGCCTCGAGCATCAACCATACCCCGCGCAGTGTCAGGCGGTTTAAGGCTTGGTATTTGCCAGTCAGGCTCTTTGCCTCGGAAAGCAGGCCGGAAAAGCCCTTGCAGGGTGCTGAAAGCAGCACGACCGCAGGCCGCTCGCCACCTGCTGCACGTTGGATGTCTTGGGGTGTGGCCTCGCGCCAGTCTGATGGCGGCTCATGCCCATGAAAAGCGACGTACTGCTCGCGATCAAACAAATCCAGCACTGTGCCGGGGACACCAGCGAGCTTCTGAAAGTCGCGCATGGCCGCGGCGTCAATGTCCACGCCACCGATGCAACGAAAGTGGGCCTGAAAGTTGTTGACCCGCGCGTGGCCACGATTGAAACCTTGTGCCCCACCTCCTAGTCCGGCGAAGAGGTGGAAGTGTCGTATTTCGACCTTTGTGATGGTATTGACAGACATCACCAAGCTCCTTGTTCAGTCAACGAGCGCCTGTCATATCCCTCGGGGCACATTCTTACCTGCGTAAAATCGTAAATAGCCATTTGAACCTCCAATTCAGGTTTACTGTGGTTAGAAGTCTCGCGCGGTGCCAGCCGCCCGGGACTTCGCTTTTTGAAATTCTTCCCGTTCAGTTGTTGGCCGCGCAGTGGAGCTTGGTAACCACCCAGCCCTGAGGGCCCTTGGGGTCACGGTGGAGAGTGACGGTGCATGACTTCCCGCCGACGAGGACAGGAACCGTTGCAACATCACCCTTAACTGCTGCCGCCTCTTTTGCTACGCTAAGTGCTTTTGAAGCTGCGGCGACAGCTGTCTCAGCGGCCGCCTCGGGCGTGCCGGCGGTCGCTGCATTGGCAGCTAGCGTTCCACACGCATGCATCATCAATATCCCCGCCTGGATAAGCTTGATCATGTTCTTGCCGTGACAGCCAGTTCAAGATATGTGTGCTTCTCCATGATGTCCTTTATAGAGGTTTCCGCCAGTAGGGAGCACGACCTCGTACCGAGGTTTTTCATATGCGGCCCTTCCCGATGATTATCTGTCCCCAAGCGCAATCGATGCAGCTGAAACCATGACTCCAGAGACAGCAATGCAAGCAAGCCAGCCCCAGCTTTTGAAGTCCGAAGGATTGATCAGCGCGAAAGCCAGGCTCATCACCAGCGATGGGCCGCAAACAATGAGAAATCTTTTCACGGTTGCTCTCCCCTTTTGATCGAACCAAGCAGCGCACGAATCTTAGGCTCAGGTTTCCAGTAATTCGGTCCCTTGAGCACCTTGCCTCGCTCGTCGTAGATCGGCATTCCATCAGCACCCAGCTTTGAGAAATTTGACTGCATGATGGTTGCCAGCACTGCATCCAATGGAAGTCCGAACTTTGCCATCTCAGAGGCGCAATACACCTGAATATCGCCAAGCAGATCCGCCAACATGGTGAGCACGGTGAGTGGGTCCGATTCGTTCTTCACTGCTTCAACGATGTCGTCGATTTCTTTCAGTTCTTCCGCCAAGATGTCTTTGAATGCCTCCAGCCGATCAAGCAACGGCACGCCAACATCGAGGGTGGGTGTTGCGCTGACGGGTAGCTTGTAAATGGCGTTGAATTTCTGAATGTCGCTTGCAAAATCGCTCATGAATTCACTCCTGTTAGGTGGCACTTCGCCAGTTCGCGGCGGTCGCTTTCCATGGACAAGTCGGACAACAAAGCGCACCGTCATCGCAGTCATCAGACTTGTTTGTGTCAAATCCAGCAGCGGATGCTGCTGATTGGCAGGCATCCTCTGCTGCACGTTCCTGCGCCAGAAAATGCCGTTCAACGGCGATCACGTTATGGTCCATGTTGAAAGCCTCCAAACGATTCAAACGGTGTGCTCAAACACGCAGATAATATCAACGTCTAGCCGTTGATGCAATGGATTTTTTGTATGTGGCGATGATTTCTTCGTTTAGCTGGACAAATCGTTTTGCTGAGCGATGAACAGCCTGCGGTGTCGTACCTGCTAACCGTGCGGCCTCGGCGTTCGGCACGCCGTCCAGCAGCACCAGTCTCGCCCCGGTAGTGACAGGCTCCCTGCTCTTGAGTAAGCGTGCAAGAAGCTCAAACTGCGGTTGTGTGATGGCCATGCGTTTTCTGTTCGATCCGGTTATTGAAGCTTCCACTGATCTAGCAAATAGGGACACTCTCTCGCTCAGCAATCTGCCGCAGAAAGCCGAGGAAAGTTGGATTGAGGCGAAACTGCAGGAATGATGCGTTCTCCACCCATTCAGCGTCGCTGACGATGCAAAACGAAATTGACCTGGAAGCGTTTCCTACCCGTTTCATGTCCAGCAGAACGCGCACCGCAGATATAACGGCCTCTTGTGAACGATCGTCACCACTGACGCATTGCTTCAGGTCGCTCATTGGAGCGAGCGTTCTATCACCCTTGATCGCAAGCGGTGTACACGTCAGCAGAACGTTCAGCATGCGTCGCTCCACTTCAGTTAAATCAAGCCGCTGAGACAGGATTGACAGTGCCGTATTCATTTTGTTTGTTCCAATTCTGTGGATTTTCAGAGCGAAGTAAATGCGAAAACATAGCGAAGTGGATGCGACTGAATTGGGCTCACTTCAGCCCTCTGCGTGCTGGATAAATCGGGCCAAATTTCAGAAGCGCCTCCTGCGCTTGTTGCAACAACGCTTTGTCTTTTTCGGTCGGGGTGACGTAGATCCCCTTTTTGGCTCGCTCTAATGCATCTGCCAAGTCCTCGTTGGTCAAGTTGACCATCGTTTTGGCACCCCAGGCAGTAGCCCGGTTCTCCCATCGTTTGGCCATCGTGGACTTTGAACAACCACTGAAATCTGCATCGTTTTGAATGCTGTTCAGCGCCTGGGCAACCTTGTAGGCTGGTACACCGCGCGTGATCGCCATGAAGAACTTGGCGTCAGAGTCAGATTCTGTAGGAACCATTCGCACCTCTTCGCTATGTTTTCGCATTTACTTCGATTCTTTGACGCTCAGTAGCGCATCCAGGTTTCTTTGGCCCTAGGTCAGGATCGTGTTTGGGATAACGCCGCTCTGGTTCATATGACCTTTTCTGCGATGGTCTTCAGTGAGTGCTTTGAACATCTATCGACGGCGTTAGTTGCAACTGCACGAGTTCGCAAACGTTCGCATTCAGCTCGCAGCAGCAGCGTCAAGCGTTTGCCCTCCGCGCGCTCTAGAGGATCATCTGTCCACTCCAGCTCCAAATGATCTGCCGCTTCCTCGTATGCCAACGCACGGGCAAACAATCGTTCTTGGGTAAGTCGGTTTGTCGGCACGGGCAACCTCAGCTAATTGTTTGGTGGTCAAGTTGTAGCGCGCAAACTGGGCGAGTCTATCAACGGCTGGACGTTGAGGCAAGGATTATTGTGCAAACCGTTGAGGGAGGAATGCGCCCATGCCGGGGGCATAAAAGGACCAGGTGCCGAAGCACCTGGGTAAATCACTGATCAAAGGGAGGAGGAAAGGGATCAGTGATGTCCGCAGTTTAAACCGGATGATGCGGTGCCATAGCTCGCAGAAGTCGTGCCTGTCAGCTTTGACATGGCCCCTCTTTTTCCGAGTCGGCCATGGCCAGCAAGTAAGCGCGAATGTTGACCTCACCATCTTCTGCATCCAGTGCCTGCAATGGGGACAGCCCGCCGAGTTCTGCGCAGGGCTGACCAATCCAAAGCTCCACCGGGTCAACGACACCTCCGGCTCCCTTCGTCTCGACCGGCAGGCCAAGCTCAAGCCTGAGACGTCTTACCGTAGCAATGGCCAGCAGATCACGCATTTAAGTGTCAGCTGGGGGTCAGAGGGCGCGCGCCTGCGCCAGGTGCCACTGCGCAACCGCCCATGGCGTCGAGCCAACGCGTGCTCGGGCGTTGAGTAGCGTTCCTCCTTCTATCAACGACGTTGCTGCCCTGCGGTGCTGTCTCTTTCGCTTGCGACGGTCTGGACTGAGTCCCATGTTCACCGCTCTCGTCCGGTTCAATGCGCGCATGTGTTCAAGCTCCTAGGTCGTCGCCGACAGCCAGCCGATGGCGTGCGGCAGTTGTTCGATACTCGGTCGTCCGTTGCGCTGCCGTCTACGGCCCGCCTCTAACAATCAGCGGCAAACCACGAACTGCATCGTCCCAGTGAATTGGACGCATCACATTGCCAGCAAGTTTGTGAATCCAATTGACTGAGCAACCCCATCGCTCCGCCAGAGATTTGTACGTCCAGCCTTTGCGACGTATTTCAGCTCGGAACTCATCCGCCGACATTCGACTTTGGGATACCGGCAGCTCGGTCGTCAATTTCTGGCTCCTGATTGCAGCATCGACTTGTGCGACTGCCGGGCACTTTCGGCGCGGTCCTGTGAGGTTTGATGCGGCATCACGGTTTTGGGTACATCAAGGCTTCAATACCTTGATTCTAGTCCACCAACATACGTGAGTGGAGTCACCAGGTGTTTGCCGATGCTAGCCACGTAAAACTTGAATTCTCCCCGCAGAATACCCCCTAAAACAGTTGACCATAGTCAATCATCAGTGTACTATAGTCCACTGATGAAAAAGCCGAACGAAAGGGCGTGAACATGGCAACCTCACTTAAGGCAATGGCTGCGGACCCAGAGTACGAAGTCAAAAAAACGGATCTTTGGAGAATCAATCCTGGTTTGCTCGCTGAAGAGCCAGGCTTCAATTTGCGTGACTATGAGCACCCTGACGTGGTGGAGCACATCAAAGGATTCGCGGCGTCGTACAAGGCGGGGGAATACGTACCGCCTTTGGTTGTCAGAACGGATGCTGAAGGGCGAATCCTCATTGTTGAAGGGCACTGCCGCCGTCTTGGAGCCATGCTGGCAATCCAGGAAGGGGCGGATCTGCCGTTCGTGGATTGCGTGTCTTTCAAAGGAGGCGACGTCGAGCGTATTGCGGTCATGCTTCGATCTGCCGAGGGCTTGAAGCTCCAGCCGCTAGAAATCGCAATGGGCTACCTGCGCCTGACCCGAATGGGTCATGACAACAAAGCGATCGCGGGTCGTATGCGGAAAACGGTTTCTCACGTCGAGCAAATGATGCTGCTCGCGACGGCAAACTCCGATGTGCACGCGCTTGTTCGGCAAGGCAAAGTCTCCGCGTCTACTGCCATTGAGGCAGTGCGGCAGCACAGGGATAATGCCGGCGAATTTTTGGCTGGCCAACTCAGGAGCGCTGAGGGAAAGGGCAAAAGCTCAGTGACGCGAAGCGCGGTCAAGGCCTGGACTCCGCCCCGAAAAGTGGTTGTCACGGTGATCGAAAACGTTGATCAAGTCGTCAAACGACTGGGCAGGGAAACTCGCCGCGAACTTGCCGAGTTGGAAAACTTGCCGGACAGTGAGTTAAAGGGGCGCAGTGTCACTGTCGACGCGAAAACTATGCTGGATTTGCTCCAGGCGCACGCCGCCGTGGTCGACGCACGCAAAGCGAAGGCGCAAGCAGAAAAAGCAGCACAAGCACGTGCATCGCAGGGAGAGCTTGATGTTGAAGCCTGAAAATACAGGCAGTGCGGCACCAGTGCCGCAGGTACGGAGCAAGGCTATGCACTTGCTGGACTGGACTGGCTGCGTTCTCGGGCTGTCTGGATCCTACCTCCTGGCCACGAACACTGAGATTTCGCGGTACGGTTGGATTGCCTATTTCGTGGCCAACATTGCGATGATCGGGTTCGCCAGAGGCGTCCGTGCAAACGGGTTGCTGGTGCAGCAACTTGGTTTCATGGGCTCAAGCACCCTCGGGATTGTTCGCGCGTTCTTTCCCGAGCTGTGAAGCAATTCCGTTTGGCGCTGCTGGCTTTAGCGCGGGCTTTTCGGTCCGATTGCTTATTGCTGGACGGGTCCAGGTACTCTTCAAAGCGGATACCCATCGCTCCCTTTCCTTCGCAATAGCAAGGGCGACCTCTTGCCGAATTGCGGCCTCAGCCAGGCTCTTAGAACACAAGGGCTCACCGGGACCGCTGCACACGCTGGCACGCTTGTAGCGCCTGCTCCCCAGTCCCGAGTAATACAGGCGTGCCACAGTCGGAAGCGTACGCACCTGCAAATCCACCATCGGCGCTTGCACGTCACCGAAAGGAGGACGACCCTCATCCTGCTTCTCCGTAGCAGAATTAACCTCGTTGTGATTTCGGCTTTTACTCATTGTGATGATCAGTGGTGGCTATTCGTCAAATGGGCGACGGATCGCTCCCGGATTCAAACGTCACCAGCGTTCTGTAGTCATCCACATCGTGGTACCCGTCCACCGGCACGCATGGGGGCTCGTCGTGCCCCAATTCCAATTGCCAAGTCCGGACAGACTCGTGTTGATCGATGTCACCGCCGAAATACAGCGGCACCCCATTTGCCGCTTTAGAGATTTTCTCAGCGAAGGTGTCCACGGTCTCCAGCTCGGTTTCAAACGAGACGTTGGCATGCTTTCTGTCGGCCCTGAACCAGAAATGGTTCTCGGTCACCACCAGTTCAGGTGCTACGAGACGCGCGTCGGATTCAATGTCACCCGGTCCCCAAGCGTCCGTCATAGCTTCGGTTCGCACCTCTGACAACCTATGCATTTTGCACAGTGCTTGCATCGTGAGCAATCTCTTTACAAGGGGTGCGTCAACAAGCACCCTTGCAAATTCTGGCCCGGTGTCGTGTTCGTCTGTACAGTGCGCGTCGAAGTAGACAGCAACTTTCAGGTTGTCTGGCACAAGTGATTGGCGAGAGGGCAATGTTTCCATGATGGTTGACTCCGTTGATAAGACTGGGGGTTGAACAAGTGCATTGACGGCCCGCGCGAGGTCACTTGCGCTCCGGTCCATGTCGTCCGAAAGATAGTGTGTTGTGCCCGTCAGGGTGCTTCGGACGCCGAAGTCAAGCAAAGTAATGGCCTGCCCACCTCGCTCCAAGTTCATACGGGTTTCAAGCGTGTACTCCACCCCGCCAACGGTTTTAGACAGCTTCTTGTACGGTTGACCCACCCAATCCTGGTCACGTAAGGCATTGCGCACCGCGATGATTCGATAGTCGAAGCCGCGACCCAGAACGCCTTGCAATTTCCGCCGAAAATCACTACGCCAACGAATCACAGACATGCCCCCGCATTCTGCAAGCGCCTTGATACCAGAGTCTGATATCTCCGACTCGCGCCAAGCGGCGACCTCTTGCGGTGACAGCGTTTGCTCATCCGCACCAGGTTGCGGGATAAACGATCGAGCAAATCGAACGTGTTCATCAAGATTCTGTGTGACGGCAGAAAGCATTCGCTGTGCGGGCACAGATTTCATTTTGCCTGGCGGCTCAAACTCAGAAAAGCGTTTGAGAACATGGTCGAATGAATCGAGGTGCTGCGGGCGCAACCCCCCACTCTCGATAGCCTCGAACAGTTCACATATCGCCGCTTGATCAGCGTGCTGGTATGACGCGAACTGGCGCTTCTGTGACGCGATCGCTGATATGAAGTCCTCCGACGCGGCTCGTAGCTCCTGCAGTGCCTGTGGCTCAGGCTTGACCTCTTCCCAAGTCACTTCTTCTGTCAAAGAAACTTCCGAGGGCCCGCGCGCTCTGCGAATCGGATACCAATAGCCGTCAAGTCCCAGAGAGTCACGTACCGGTTCAAAGCCCTGCTCGTAAAACCGAATTCCTGGCACCAGGTGCACCCCAAGCTCTACCGGTGAGCGCAGCGCCTGGCCTTGAGCGTCCTCAAAGGCCAACGGTGACCGCAATCCCACAACGCTTCTGCTGTTTCCGGTTGGGTGATCGATGAGAAAGTCAGCCTCGGTTACTGCAATTTGGTGTTGAATGTTTTCGCTTAACTTCCCGGAATGGCGCTCCAAAACGCGCTCGTATTTAGTTCGCAACGTTTGGCTCAAAAAACTGTGCGATAGGACATACTTGGAGCCATCGCGCAGCGCTGCGGACAACTTCGCATTGCCTGCTTTGGACGGCGTCAGCGGCGTCTCGGCATGTTCCCCGTAAGCCCTGATCAGTTCAATCCACTGACGCCGGACAGGCTCGCTGCCGCACTCGTGTATGTGCCCCCAGGCGTCGTGCATCGTGGACATTAAGTCCGTAAACACACGATGCACGCTCTCTGGCTGGGGTATGAGTCGATCTCCGTTGCCCTTGCAGCCAAAGCCAGCCTTGGCTGCGATATGCGCATCGACACCGGACAGCACATCATGAATGAAGGGTCGCAAGCCTCTGTGGCTATCATCTCCGCCGTGTTGCACCAGCTCTCTGTAGCGAACACCAGAGATTAGTTGTTGCTGGTGTTGTGCTTGAACTTGGCCAGACGCGTTCAAGTCACAAACCCGCAGCGCAACTGCCTGAACTGCATCCAAACCAGCTCCACCGTCTCGGGCAGAAACGCCCTCGATCTCGATGGCATCCACGTCGACACCGCGTGCCACCTGAACTGCAATGCTCGCGCCCTGGGCGTCCAGGAAGTTGAGGTAGAGGCAGCGCCTATGGGCATTGTTGTTCATGTCCTTCCTTTAATTCTTTGTCGCTTCCGCTGCATCTGCAGCCCATTTCATGGCCAGGGCCTGCTGTCCCAAAACAATGGTTCGGGCATGAGCACCAAGCGCCCTTGCGAAAAGCGCGTTTTCCGCGGCCGTCCGGTGGGGAAGCTCGACCAAAGACTGTGCCAGCGCCGATGTCGCACCGAAAAGCCCGGCAACGTTGTGTGCGTTGCGCTCAGCGTCCAGTACGTCGAGCCAGAAATGCAAAACGTCAAAACGGGCAGCGAAGGTCCATTTCCATGCGGCAACGGGATGGGGCCGCAGGGCCTGCTTACGGACGCCGTACCAGCGATCCAGCACCTCGGCGGGGGTGAGTGAGGGTGAGCGCTTTTCAAGCTCTTGGGAGGCTTCCTGGCGCGATCCGTAGACGCCGACCGTTTGCCAGCAGACTTGGTCCGGGTCGGGCACTTGTCGGTTCTGGGCCGGATCGAAGCGGGCGGCAGCGCTCAAGCGATCAATGGTGAAGTTCGAGCCACTGCCAAACATGCGCAAAAAATCCTTGCAATTGGCTCGGACGTCAATCAGCGGTGGCGCATCCCCGCGTAGGTTCGCAACCGCCTCCCCAACTACAACAAGGGCCCTGTCCTGAACGGCTTGCAGCTCAGTGTCTTGCCACCCATCGCGGTGGGCGACGCTGGCCAAGTAGGCCAAAGGTTTGAACTCTGCTTTCATACCGATGGCGACTCATGCTCCAGCTCTTTGCGGGCCTCGAAGGCAGTACCCAGCACCTCTAGCGCCGAGCCAAACTCCTTGCGGAACCGCTCGCGCTCGATGCCCACTGGGTAAGGATTCCCGGCATACCTATCGCGATCCGCGTAGCGGTCCTCTTCGACGGCATGGACCAGGTAGTCGTTTTTCCGACCGCTGTTTTTGAGCGAATCGAATACAAAGGCCTCGAAAGCCCGTGCAAAGAGTTCCGTTGGATTGCTGAAGTACGGCGTTTTGCGCTTTGCGTCGAGCGCAACCGCACTGCTCAAGAATGCCGTCTTGTCCACCGCCAACTCGGTGTTTTCCGACACCACGCCACGACAAGCAAGTGGCCGCGCTGGTGTGAACACGCAGCCCTTTTCCTTCAGCTCCAGCAATGACTTCAACGTCGCCAGGTGCTCAGTTGCGTGTTCTTCCCACTGGGACAGACAAAACGCGGTCTTCCCGCTCAGAAACGACTTGTCGTCACCGCCGTTGAGTCGGTAAACATCCCGAAGACGTTTGGACAACTGGAACTCATTGAAAGCTTGTTTCGCAAGACCAGGATCATGAGCCACCGCAGCATCACCGATTTTCGCGAAAGCTTCCTCGATCAACGCCCTCGCGGTATCCAGATAGCTGCTCCGCGCTGCATTTTGAGAGTCGCTGAAGCCATTGCTTTCGCGTTTGAATCGGGTGTAGCTGTCGTATGTGGCAAACCCGGTGATGTTTGAGAGCGCCATGTTGCGCATGCTGTGAACTTTTCTTTCCGCCTTGGCGATGCCCGCATCAATTGCCACGGGCGCGCTGCGCAAGCTCGTCATCAAGCGGTGCATGATCGCAATGGACGGTTCGGCTTCGTCTTTAAGGCGACCATCAGAAAGGAACACGACATCTGAGGCGCTTCTCAGCGACAACCACCGGTCAAGAGCATGTCCCCACTCATGGGCAACTGCTCCAGCACCCCGGATGCGGGTCATGTTGCACACCATCCGCCCCGGCTCGAAATGCGCTGAAAATTGCCCTTTACCGCGCGCTCCGAATGCCAGGGCCAACTGTCCTTCGAGCGACATGGCCTTGATGGGCAATCCAGTGGCGCTGGCCAGGTCATGGAAGGCGTCATATGCGTGGTTCAGAACCAACTGCCGCTCATCTTGAGGCAACCAATTCCCGAATTCGATCGCACGAAAACCGAACGTCTCCATCATGTCGGTGCCGGTGATGTCCCGCCCGTTACGATGGTCGTGCCCTTGTCGCTGCAGCTTGTCCAGGTGTGGGCGAGCGGGGCGGTATCGCTCCACATCGTTTCCGCTCTTTTCAGTCCTCGTGGGCGCTTTGATGAGTGGGCCCCAGGTCTGGCCTCTTTGCGTTTTGCGCTGTGCCATGTACACAGCACGAAATGGGTCGTACAGCGTTCGGATCGCGTCGTGCCCAATGGAGGCATGCAGGCCGGAATTCGACGTCCACGAGTATCCGATTACCTTGGGATCGATGTCCTCAAACGACTTGAAGACTTGTTGGCACGCTTGCTTGAACTCATCAAGAGTTTTCACGGGAGCCATTGCATCTTGAATCGCACTGACGCCGCGAATGTACAGCTCGGCGTGCTGCACATTAGGACAAACAACCTCGATCTTGTCCTTCAACCACTTGATGGCGTATGCCGCATCGGCCTGAATCCCGGCCTGTCGCATGGCCTCGTAATCCAGCTTCGGCCAGATGTTGTGCTTGCTGACCAGCGAAGCCTTTTCCATGTCGTTCATGGTCACCAAGTCCGACACGGTCAAACGTTTGGCATAGAAGTCTTTTCGCGCGCCGCCGATCTTCTCTCCCACGTCCTCAATACGATCCTCAGAACTACTGCTTGACTGCCGAGAGGCGGGGGAAGGGGTAGGAGAATCTTGGGAGGGCAACACCGGCGCTGAAAGCGTGGTCAATGTCCCTTCGTTAGATCGGGATGTGGCACCGATAGCTTCAGCCAGTGAAGTGGCACTGACTTCAACGGTTTGAGTCTGTGCGCGTCTTCCAGTTACTTTGCGCGCCCCAGTGATGCATACGCGAGCAGCGTCGACGTGAATCGCGGTGACCTGTGCTCGCGCGAAATCCATGCCCGCGATCTGCTTGTTTTTAAGCTCGTAGCCAACCACGAGACCCTGCGCCAGCAGGTGCGTCAGCATCGCCGCGTTTCGCGCGTGCTCGCGAGTATTGTGTAGACGTTCCTTGACTCTGTAGACGTAGTTCTGCAGAGTGTTCGCAAGAATCTCTGAGTGTGTGGGAGGACTCGCTCGGTGGTAACCATTTCCCAGCGCGGTACTGAGTCTGCTTCCATCACCCAGCGTCATCAAGCCGTACCAATAGGGGGAATCTGCTGTTGATGCCCCCTTCAAGACAGCCCATGAACCCAGCGGCGCGGCGCTCAGTATGTCCAAAAGCTCTTGCCGAACCGCAGAGCGCCGTTCATTGAACTCCGTTGCGCTCAGTGAAAGGCCTGCGCCGCTGTCTCGCTGAGGTTCTTCGAAACTGCCGATGAAACTGGCCTCCGAAGTGGGCAACATCGCTTGTGCCACCGGAATGACGCGCTTGACGATTTCATTCAGGGACCAGACGTTCTCGTCCAACGATGCGCCAACGCTGCTCTCTATCGCGGAACTGAACGTGTTGGTCGTGAGCGTTTGCTCAGGGGCGGGTTGCGCGGCTTTCCATGCTGCAATGTCACGCTCAAGTCGCGCCAAGTGAATTTGCGCCTGGTCAAGCCACTCATCGCCACTCACCCGCGCACGTTGAGTAAGCGCTCCAAAGCGCGCAGCCAGACCGACACCGCCAAGATTGCCAAGATTGGTGATTCGCCCTGCGATGCGCGGCAAACGCTTGTCGTACATCGCCGCGAAATCCACCAACACTTGCTGGTACGTCTCCGAGTCCAGAGCCCCGGCTTGCTGAACAGCGAAGGCCGCAGCGCTGGCCAGTTCATGGGCCAGCTCGCGTGCCGTCGCTGCCTCCTTGGTTCTGGACGAAACCAAGGACTCAAGATCTCCTGGTAGAAAGCGGAGGTCCGGCAGTACCACCAAACTGCGCCGCTTGTCGTGGAACGCAACCGGTGCGGAAAACGGCAGTTCGGCTTCAACTACATCGTCCAGCACGGTGCCTGTCGCATCGGCGCATGCCTGGGGCGTTGTCCACACCTCAAGCGCCCCATCGGCAGCCTCGGCGCTCAGATGCTGGATCACCCGGTGATCAACCAGGTAACCGGCATCGATCGCGGACACTGACGCGAGCATGTCGCCCATGCGCTCTGCGAGTCGTATTTGCGTCGACAAGTAGAACCGTGGCGCAGAACCGGAATCGACTGGCTCGAAACGCCCGGTCTCTGTGTTTTGTTTCACGTGCACGCCATCCCCCCGGGACAGAACTTCACGCACGCGAGTGGCGTCATGCCATTGAAATGCCTCGCCGCTGGGGCTCAGTATCGTGGCGTCAACAAAGTCAGACGCCATCAAAGGCGGAAGCAGCTTGTTGAGCTTTCCGAAAGTGACTCGGATGTCTTCGGAGTAGAGGACGATATCGCGTGCACCTGGCTGACGAACAATGCGCTGCGCCCCCTCAGCACCGTCGTAGCGAAGTCCCATCGCGCGCATTGCTTCCTCGAAGGCCGCAGCAACCTTCTGTCTTTCCGCCAAGTCTATGGATCCGTAGGCGCGTCCTGCGACGGCATCCTGGAACCGAGCTGGATCGTGAACCAGCAATCTAAGTCTTCGCTTGCGCAAAGCCGGGTCTGCAACAAGCTCAAGCTTGGCACCAAAGCGGGCGAGGTCAACCCACTTCGGTCCGCTCATACCAGAGCGTCCTCACCTTCAGTGGCTGTGGCCAGGCCTGTCTCCATGTCGTCGCTGACGTCGAAATCAGATGTCAACACCGGTTCCACTCCAATGTCATCCAGGACCATCTTCAGGTAGACAACGAACCCGTCATGATCGGCGACCATTCCATGTTGGAACTGCGCCGAACGCATCGCGAAATCTGCACCCAACTCACATGAAGCCATCGTGATGAAATCATCAGGATCTCCTGCCCACCGCTCAGCGTCATCAAGGCTGGGGTTTTGCAAGATGGTGATGCTGTACGGAGCGACCGGCTCCGATTCCTGCACTGCGACCTCTACCGAGTAAGCGGAGTCACGAGAGAGCCACAACGCCATGCCGTGCCCCAGCTCGCGCAACGCTGCCAGGTGAAACCCGTGCGCAACCAGAGCATCCAATAACGTGCTGGTGTGTTGAACCGGGAAAAGTGTCGGTGTCGACATGGCTACTCCTTAAAAAAAATGTGATAACAAAACAACTTCACATGGGACCTTAAAAAAGCCCCGAGGGGCTTGTTGGAGGTTGGAGGGTGATCAGTTTGGGCCAGGACCAGCATCTGGAGCAGCAGACTTGCCCGCCAGTGCTTCACGCACTTTGTCCAACGCTTTGCGAATCAGCTCACCGAAGGACACGATTTTTTGATTCAACGTTTCCAACATATCACCATCGAAACCGCGACGCGCAGGAATGCCAGCGGACAGCTCAGCGCCCTCCTCGACACTTTTTTGATACCGGCGTAGCAGGTCTTGGTTGGTATTGCCCAACTTGGGCTGGTCGCGCCCCATTCGGCGCACTAGATCGCTGCCCACTTCTTCAAACCGCTCGAATGCGGGATTTTCACTGATAGCAGCCTCCCAGTCCCCAGCCAAAAACTCGTACTTACCGCCTGGGCGCATTTCTTTGATGATGGCTTGTGGATCTTTACGCTCGTCCCGAGCCAACTCCGAAATCTCACCGAGTGTGCGCTGAATTCGAGGGTCAGCAAGCAGGTTGTCGCGAGCTTCTCGCAGCTCACCAATGGACTTCTCAAGTCCTGCCACATTGTGCTGGGTGAGCGATTGAAACGTTGCTCCTTTGAGCAGCCCCTGTCGCTGTACTGCTTCACGTTGTCTGGCTTGCGACAGGGAACGGGCTGCCCCCATCAGCACCCGCGCAGGCGACGCCAACACTGCGCCCGCAATCGCTGCCCCGGCGTTGATCGCCGCAGCAGCGGCTGAAGGCGGGGATACCGCCACGCCTTGCCCCACAACGGTGGCCGGGGGCACGTGTGGAGCCTCAGTCGGATCCACCGACAATTCGTCCGATTTACTTTTCAGCTTCATCATGGCCTGCTCACGCAGCGCCGCCATGTCTGTGTTTTGCGGCTTGGTTTGGGCGTTTGCTTTTTCGGCCTTAGGACTCTCAACACTTGCGGAATGAGAAGTCCCACTCAAACCGGTGAGCGGGCCGGAATCATCCGCATCGGGCGGCGAATCCTGGATGGCTTCATCAGCAGCGGCCACATCTGAATCGAAACCCAAAACTTCGTCCAAGTCCGCAGCACTGATGCCCTTAACCTCATCAGGCAGTGACGACCGTGATGCTGTTGTGGCCTGCGGATGTGCGGCAGGGGCATCCGATGTCACCGGTGTGCCAGTCACCACCGGCACATCCGACACCGGTGGCAAAACCTCGAACCGAGCAAGCAAATCGTTTACCTTGCTCATGTCGGGCAATGGCGGACTCGCGGGGTCCAGTGTTGCCGCTTGCGCCACACGGATCTTGCTCACCTCGGCACCAATCTCGGCATCGACGGCCGCTTCCACGGCCATCATTTGTGGGTCGGTCCACACTGGCTCCAACCGCTCCACGTGTTTGGCAGCGGGACTGTTGAGGTAGGCGAACGATTGAGCTGCGCCTTGCTTGATGCGCTCAAGAACCGCTGGGGCACTCGCGAACAAGTGGGCTCTTGAGAGGGCACTTGCTGCACTCAATCCGACAAAACCTGGTGATACGGTTGCATTCATCTGAACACTCCTTGATCAAGCGGACACAACTGCCGACTCGGCAACGCCCAAGGGCTTGAGCACGCCTAAACGAATCGCTTCCATTTCGACTACAAACCGTTTCAGCTCTTTGAGGTTCGTGCAACCCATAGGAACAAAATCGGCAAATCGTTTAACGACAACCTGGGTCGCCGCGAAGTCGTTTTGTGCGATGACATAGTGCGCACAAGGCTGCGCCTCCTCGGCTTTGCCTGGCAACTTACTGTCCGGCTGAAATCCGGTAACAACAAAAACCTGTTCGGGATTGGCGGTGTAGCCTGGGGTATATGCGACGTTGCTCATGAATTCACCGATCTTTGTTTGTAACGGGTTTTCAGATTTTCGCTAAAGAAATGTGAACACATTTTTTACCCGGTATGCACAACTTTAGCGAAGTGTATTTTAGTGAATTCTACTGCGAAGAAAGCTTACGTGTGCGCAAAGCAAGCAAGGCCGCTGTCAACGATTCCACACGCTTCTTCTTCTCTTCAAGGCGTTGCTGGATGAACAGCTCGGCAGCTCGGATGCGGGCGATTTCGATCGTCAGGCCGCGGCTGCCCGCAGCAGTGACCTGGTGGTCCCATCCGGCATCCGTCATACGACGGCCGGCCTCGATCTGTATCAGGGCTTGTTCAGATAGATCCGCATAGCTTGAATAGCTCGGCGCATCCACAACGCCAAGGCGGTCACCGTCCTTGATGCCACTGGCGGACATCGCTGCGGGGGTCATGGTTGCAGGATTTTGTCCCCCCATGGCGTTGACGACTTGTTGCTGCTGCAAACCAGTGTTGTCGGCCCCGCCGACTGCGGTGCAAATCGGCGCGAAAGTTTTATTGCCTGGGGCCATTTGAAACCCCTGACTCTGGTACTTGGACAGATTTCCAACCCACGCGTACTGCCGATTGAGCCAATACTGCGGATCAACATACACCATGGACGAGTTGGGCTTGTAGCCCGACGCAATTTTTGCTGCCGTGAACGGCTGATTGCTGAGAGACTTCGCGCCAGGAACTGCCGCGTACATCTTGCCACGGTAGTCGCTGGTTGAATTCAACGGCAACTTCATTCCCAAATGCAAATGCTTGCCATAGTGAGGCGTGCCGCCGAGTTCGCCGACGTACTCACCGGCTGTGACTGGCACTCCTTTTGCGCTTTGGAACTTTGCCGCAAATCGGTCCATGTGCATGTACTCAACGACCATGCCGTCTGGACGGACAAACACCATCATGTTCCCTGCTCCGCCAGCGCTTGGCAACGCCGTTACGGTTCCTGTGAATGGCGCTGACAACGGCGACGTTTTACTCCCCCCACTCGAAGCATTCTCAGGTTTTTGAATGTCGAGTCCCAAATGCCAACCTGCGCTGGCACCAGGGCTGCTGCTTCTATCGACACCGAACGGGGAAAATGCATAAGCACTGGCATCGTTGGGCATCAACGGTGCCAGGCATTGCGCGTTGGCTTCGCCGGAAACACTTACTGCCCAGGTGATGGCCAATACAATCGAGATTCGGCCATTACTGAGACGCACGGCGTCTGTTCTCCATCGCAAGCAACGCAGCCAGGTTGGCCTCCATGCGTTCAAATTGGTCGTACTCCACGGAAGTTGCGTAGAGCTTGGTCGCCGCCATTTTTGCCAGGTTGACCAACAGCCCCCTCTCCGACTGCACGGTCAGGGATTGCTCCCATCGAGCATAGTCGTTGCCACCGGTATATTGGTCAACCTTGGCTGACAAGGCATCTGCAAAGCCTTGCACCGGGGCGCCGCCGTTGTTGTTGGTGCCGTTGGAGGCAGACGCGTCTGCAACATACATCGCTTGGACCGATTTCAATGACGTCGCGCCGATAGATCGGAAACCGTCCAACATCATCTTGTCCCTCATTGCTGCCAACCCCTCCGGCGTTTTCGATTTTTCCGGGGCAATCGGTTGATCGGGCAAACCGAAGACGTGGTTTACAAACGCATCCTTTGCTTTTGTGGTGTTATCCGACAAGTCCGACGACTTGAACATCGTTGAGAACTGCAACGATGCTCCGGGGAGTGCGCCAACTGCGGCGCACAACCCTGCATCCTTTTCACCTTGGGTGCAGAACAGTTGCTTGTGTTCATTTAGCCTGCTGGCCAGGGTTTGTGCCCGATCTTTATAGACGCCAGGGCCAGTGTCCATGCCGCGCACGGACCCAGACACATTCATCGTCATCTGGTAGCCGCCCGTGACGCTGCGCGATTTATTCTGCTCCCCGCACGGGTCATACCCTTGGCCGGTCGACGTGCCAAAGTTTTCCATGGTCTTCTGCACTTGAATAGCGGTATCTTGGGCAACCATTGAGCTGGCGACGGCCTGCATGACCTGCATCGTGTTTGCGGACTCCTTCTCAGCGGAGGCCGCAATCTGTTTGGTCTGGACTTTGAGCGCTGAGATGAGTCGCTGCTCGTTCTGTGTGTTCTGGGAGTTGATTTTGTACACCATACCCAACACACCGTTGGTGAGGGAGGAAATTCCGCTGACAACGGACGCAATCCAGACCGGATCCATCACCGCTGGGCAGCCATAGGCAGCCGCCTTACCTGTGACGCAGAGCAAAACGGCCCCTGCCACCAGTTTCTTTTGCCGAAGCGACATTGAATTCATCATGATGTTGCTCTTTACTGCCGTTGCAGCTGCTCTGTCGAAAGGGCCACAAGCCCCGCGAGGTTGCCCTCAATACGCGCGTTCTGCGTGATCCGCCGCTGCGCGAGTTTCAAAGCAATCCCTTCCATCTTGACCATGTCGACCAGCACGCCGCGCTGCTCCTGGGCGGCCAGAGACTGTGCCCACTTCTGACTGACTGGCGTTCCGAAGTACATGCCGACACGCTCCTTGAGCGCACCCGCCAAACTCTTCCCTGTTGTCGAATCGATCTCGTGATCCGATTGAATAGTTTTCATTGAGAACATCGCAACGGAGTTGAGTGCATCGACACGATGCCGGTCGGACATTGCAACTTGGGCCTCGGGCGTGTTCTCTTTCCCCACGTAAGCGTTTGGTGCCGGTGGCAATCCAAAGAGGTTGTTGATGAAAGCGTTCTTGGCCTTCGTCTCTATGGCCGTTGGCAATGCATCTTTGAACAACAGCGACGCGTTGCTGTCACCACCTGGCAATGCTCCTACGGACGAGCACACACCGGCATCCTTCTCTTGCTGAGTGCAGAAAAGCTGCTTGTGTTCCTGCAGCCTGCCCTGCAACACCGCAGCGGGATCCGCAAATCGACCCGGAGCAGCATCAATCTCAGACGCAATGCGCTGTGAAGCTGCAGCGCCAGACTTCACCTCCAGTGCCTTAATCTGCTTCGTTAACGCGCTGGTCCCGCAGGGATCGAACCCCTGTGAGCGATACCGGTTGTAGATGTCATACACCTGCTCGCTGGATTTTTGCGAACTGTAGACCGTTGCCAGCCCTTCGCCAGCCCCTCGAAGTGCAAGCATCTTCTTCTCTGATGACGAGGAGTGCTGTTTCACAACAACTTTCATCGCCGACAGGGTCCGGTTGGTGCTAAGCAACGACATCTGATTGACGATCGAGGCACCGTCAAGCATCTTGTCCAAGATAATTTTCACCAGTGTTTCAGTTTCCAGCACCACCATGGCTTCAGTGCCGCCGCACGATGCATAGGCGGCTGACGCCGAAATTGCCAGCCCAAGTCCAGCGGCAACGCCTTTCTTTCGGAACTTACTCATTTACTGCTCCACACCATCGAGGTGGTTAGGGGTTTTGAACTGATCTCGCTTCAATCATGGAGATCAACGTGTTCCGCGCGAGCGAGTCCAGTGAGTTCATCGTTCTGATGTCGGCCAGGCGCGCAAGGCAACTCGGACTCGAACAAGCCGCAGTGGCGCGAACAGGCACGACGTTGTCGATGAAGTCGTAACCCGCACTGCGCTCGGAGCTACCCTTCGTGCCGCCTTTGACCAACATAGAGAAGTCTGCATCAGCGGACTGCAGGCCCATCGCCGACACTTTGCACAGCCCAGCCTTGTGCTCCGACACCGAACAGTACGCACCTCTGTGCAGTGCAACTTGGTCTGTACGACGAGCACTTTCGTCCCCATACGAAACGGCTTGCATCTGGGCCGATACTCCCTGGCCAGCGGTAGCTGTTTTGGCGGCAGTGTCCGCGAATTGCAGAGAAATATCACTTTGAAAACATGGGAAGACGCCTTGGCCCTGTGGCCCGAATCGTTGGGCCGCTTCCCGAGTCATTTGGGCCTGGCGGTTCGACACGTATGCAGTGGCCAATGCGGACACCGAGTCGCGTGTGGCGAAGGCTACTTTTTCTGCTGCTATCGCCTCTTGCTTGGTCACAACCTTCAAAGCGGATACCTTTCGGTTGAACATATCAACCCAGCCCGCGACTAAGCCGCTGAAATCAATCGCTGCGGCAGGAGTCGTGAACGCGGCAAGTAAAACCGCAACGCCGATGTAGTCACGGAGCACTTTTTTGGCATGCATCTTGTTGCCTATTTGCGATTGAAAATGTTGCCCCAAACGCTGCTGCTGTTGGACTTGTTTTGACTCGATCCGCTCCGTTCTGTCGACAGTGACTGATCCGGGCTACCGGCAAGGGGTGGCTGAGGAGTAATTGGCTGCGCGGGCGTAAACGCGCTCGTCGTTCCAGGAACGGCGGTTTGTGCTTGCGCAGCAGTCTCTGCTTGCACCGCCGAGTTGTACGCATCCACAGCATTCAGATAGGTCTGATACGAGCCCTGGCCTGACTGGCCAGACTGCCTGGACTGCAAATAGCTGGACCATGTACTCTCCACGTTCAATCGCGCTTGTTCTCTCGCCGCTGCCAATCCGACCACTTGCGAACCCGCTGCTGGGGCGCTCACCGAGCCCGCGTTATTTGGCGTACCGGTGGAGACATGAACTGGCGGATTAGGGGCGATGGGCGCAAGCCCCTCCGCAGCACGGGCCCGGTTGTACGCGTTCACCTGGTCAATGTAATTTTGGTAGCTGTCTGCAGGGTTCCAGAACCGACCCGCGGTCAAATATGAGTTCCATGTTCGGTCCATCGTCTGCAGCGCCGTTTGGGTGTTAGCAGCCGCTCCTGGCGAAGAAATCCCAAATGCGTTGTTGCCTCCCGTGTTGCCGGTAGTCACGCCATAGGTTGCACCTGGCGGATAACTGCCTGCAACGTTTCCATAACCCAACTCGGAGCCCAGAAGATTGGTGAAGTTCTGATCCGTGTTGAGCAAGTTATTGGCTTGTGTGACAGCAGAATTGATTTGACCGACTGTGTTTTGCACGGCGTTGTTTGCCGCATTGCAAACACTTCGCATCGCGCCGTTGATCGCGTTGTTGATGGCCGACTCAAGAGCCCCCGAAATGATGCTCATAAAGTCAGGGATCAGGTTTGAGAGGTCAAAGTTCTGCAGCATGACGCCCGAGATGCACGAACCTGGTCCGCCAGGGGTGAAGAACTTGCCTGGATTGACCGTGGTGCTGTTGATCATCTGCAAGTTCGACTGAATCGCGAAATCCGCAGCCCGTTTGATGTCGCAATCCGTGGCGCTGTTAGTGCTGTTCGACGTGAGAGGTGCAGTACCGCCGACGACGGTGATTGACAGCGCCGTGAGAAACCCAAGAACAACCAAGCCTGCACTTTGGCTTGCTGGTTTGAACGGCAACTGAGGTAACTGTGGTACTCGAATCATTTGACACCTACGATCTTCAATGCTTGAAACGACGAAGGAGTTCTGTGACCGCAACCACGTTGTCGTCGCCAAAAATTCGCGCAATCAACTGAGCCTTGCTCACGATGTCGAGCCAATGGACATAGTGAGCGCAGTTGGGTTGCTGATGCCGGTAGCGAAACGCATACTCCGCGAGTTCTTGGACAAGCGACGGTCGGACCGTCTCCAAAAACCACAGCATCACAAATCGCCGCCGAGAGGAAACTGAGCACATGAAATCGATCAGTTCAGCCCCCGCATCCAGCCGCAACATCACGCCTTCGACTACAGCGCTGGCAGCGGCCAGTCGAGCTTCGCGACCTTGGCGCTGCGATTCAGGCAAACCACTTCGATCGAATACCCAGTGTTCGACCCGTGCGAGCGTTGCGGCGAGCCCGTAAACATCCGGCTCATCCATCAGGTGACTTGTCACAGCGACCTCTCCGAGGTCGAGGTGTCGAACTGTTGGCCTGAAGTGTGCAGTCTGCTCCATACCCGTAATTTCTCACTTCGCGGGGTGACTTGTCAATAAAAAAGTTATATTATTTCTTATCATGCAGACGCAACAATCATTAACGTTTTCCGGCGATCTTGTTCAAGTGAATTGGAAAGCTCGAATGGACAGATGGTTTGCATGGATCGAACAGCGCCCTGCCGCACCGCCGACTTGGAAGGCCGCCCAGAAGCTGCCGCTGGATCCATTCAACGGTGAGCCCATTGCCGTCCCGCAAGGGCGAAAAGGCATGGGGCAAATTGCCGCTCGCGATTGAAGCCTCAATTTGGCGTTACGTTGGCTTCGCTGCGCTCGGTGTGCGCTTTTAACTCTGCCCGCACAAGCTTCAGCATCTCCCGGTCACCCGTATAAATGCCGATGTTTTTGGTGTGCATGAGGTACTCCAGAACATCGCGCATCTCAACGGGTTTGATGTAGGCCCTCATAGCGGTCCGTGTGCCTTCAAAGCTGAGGCCTAAACTTTGCTCAGTACGGCCTTCAATTTTGGCAATCCGTGGGTCAAGGAATACGTGTCCGCCGCCCGCTTTTGTCCCTGGCACGGTTATTACATAGTCGCCCGCGTCAGTCTTTGATAGACGAACCGCGTCAGTGCTCCTGGCGTTGCCAGTGGTGTCACTTGACAGGCCCTCCCAACCAACACCCTTGCGCTGCAAGACATCCAGGTACCACATGACCTCATCCGGTCGCTTGAGGCGCTCCGCAACGCTGCTGTTTAACTTCTCCATCGACAGGCCGCTCTTCACGAGCACCCCATGCTGGCGAATACCACTCGCGTCCGTATAAACAATCTTTCGTCCGAGTTTGTGGCGCATGCTCGCTGCAACAGCCTCGAAGATGTTCCCATCCAAGATGCGCTCGGTCATGGTCACCTTGCCATTGGGGCAAGAGTCAAACTCGTCACGAACCCGACTGTCGCTGTCGATCGTTGAGCCGGTCACCAACGCCTTTTGGGTGAAAAGCGCGTTCAACGAGAACGTTTCAACTTTGTCGTGGCCAGGCCGTATGGCATACACCCCCCAAGTGCCCAAGCGTTTGAAATCGTCTTCCCCTGGAATCTGCAGGCCAACAATAACAAACGGCGTGTGGTCACCGTTTTCTTGTTCGAGCCGGAAGATGTTGCCTGGTGCGACATGCTCTACGCGCTCGACCAGCCACGTCAGCTTGTCCTTGAGCGTTTTCGTTTCGTTGGGTTCAGGATGGGCCAACGCGGTAGCAACATCGCCGTTCGGGAATTTGAATACGCTCACACTGTCACGCAGCCACTTATCCGATCGGCCCGCGATGAGCATACGGATCTCTGCCAGTGATCCTGACGGGCCCACCAGGGCGTGCTCACACAACATCGCACGCCCTGCACTGACGCGCTCCTTGAGTTCGTCCACGCGCAAGGGCTTCATCTCACGTTCGTACTTAATGGTCGTCAGGTAGACAGGCGCATCGAACTGCGACTTCGACTTGTTGTTCTCATCTTGCTCTTCACCGAAAAACACCTTTCGGTCGACCACCTGGGCTTTCCAGTCGTGACACTTGACCTGCAATGGGTTTTCACCCAAGGCGGTCAGTTCTTCAATCCGCTCGTTGAATCTTTTGCCCAGCTCGCCGTACAGCGCGACCTGTTTGTCGTATGGCAACAGCATGATCCGTCCGGTCATGCGACTGATGTAATAGTTGGTGGGCTTCGGTATGTCGTCTTCCTCCGAAATCTCGACGTCCATCATCTGCGCCAGGTGAGGATCCTCCGTGAACATCCGGCACGCCACATGGTTACCTACCTCATTGAGGAGATCAGGTACCGTTGTGATCAGGTCCTTGCTGTCGCGGTTCGACACTGTCGCCGATGTCAAAGACCTGTTCTTGTTGTTGAACATCATGGCCAGGCGATCATCGGCTGGTAAACCGGACAGCAGCACGGTGTACTTTGGTGGCACCACTTGCCCCGTCCGGTTGTGACGCCCGTCCATCTGCCTCTCAACAGCGATGTCTTGCTGTGGCTCCCACTTCACCATTCGCCGCGGCCGCAGGTCGCGCCCATTGGCGGGAGACGCCTGCAGCGAAATCCCGGTGCTTCCCGACGCAGTCAGCAAAATCGCGTCCAGCTCACCATCATTGAACTGTTTGCAAAGCTGGACAACCTTGGATTTGTCAGTGTTGTTCACTGGCTCCACCGCGATGCCACCGCCGTCGAGGTACTTGGCCTCAAGAGATCTTCCCGAGATCTCGCCAACCTTGTAACCACGTAGCCCCATCTGATGTTTGAAGTAGTCAAGCGGAGTCAGCGGCAAATCGTTTGGAAGCTGGTCAATGAGGTGTTTAATGTGTGCGACGGTTTCGAGTGTTTCTTTCGAGTTTGCCTTGCGCATCGTCACCGCGCCATAGTGGCCCGTCTCTTTGATCCAGAGGATTTTTTGAGAGTACCGGTGAAGAAGGTCTTTGAACGTAATCGGACGATCCAGAACCACAGTTCGACCCAACGCGGTTGCTTCAGCCTCCTCTCCGGCATCCTCTTTTGCATTGGTCACCGCGGAAAGCAACAAACTCTCGCCCGTATGTTGCACAGCGATGATCGGTTTCTCGCCACGCTCGATTGCTGCTACAGCCTCTTTGACCGCATCGTCGGCTTTCACAGCCAATAAAAACTGGCGGGATATCGCATGAAATCTCGACCCGAAGTTCATCGAGCTGACCCCCATCCGTGATCCTTCGCGATCCTCTTTTGGAAGGGTCTTCAGAATGTCTTTGATTGCCGACTGCCGCTCTTTCACCAGGTTTTCAACATCACCTGATAGATAGGACATTGCCATGAGAATTGCGGAGACATCGTCTGACAACTTGCGGTTGCGCTCCGTGTTTTGCGACACCACGAAGTCCTTTGACACCGCACGATTGTCCAGTTCGCGCGATATCAGGCATCCACTCAAAGCTATTTCGTGGTTCAGGGCCTCTTGCAATGAGATCGGGTCTTTCTGGATAACCTCAAGCAGTTCATCGTAGTTGACACCTCGTGGGAGTACTCGCTCGTACAACTTGAGGTTCTTTGCCCCTTTGATGGGTGTGCCTGAAGAATACGTGACACTTCCACCGCTTTGACTGATCGCCACGCAAAGGTTCTCGCTAGTGTGACTGTCCCCTGCACCGTTGTGCGATTCGTCGAGTAACAACGCCACCCCATCACCTTGAGTGATGTCCAGAAAGAGCTTAGCGCGATTGCTCCTTCCAGGATCTCTGGCGAGCTGTGAATAGGTCAGAAATGCGATGTCAGTGCCTTCTGGTAGCTTGCCGCTTTCAAACACCCGTTTGTAATCGGCCGCCTTGGGTGATGTGACCGTCGCGACCCCGGATCGATTGATGATCTTTGTGTCGGCATTGAAAACAAAAGGCCGCTTGAAAAGATGCCGAGAATGGATGTCCTCCAGGTCACGCTCAAGAAAATCGGAGAACAGGTTTGGCTTTAAGGTAACGAAGATGGGCGTCTCGCCATGAAGGATTGCATGCCTAGCCATGGCAGCCAAGGTGCGCCCCTTTCCGACACCCATTTGATCCGCAAGCATGAAACCACGGCCGTCCTTCTTCGCTGCAATTGCCAGGGCGAGCGCGTCCACTTGTTCCGGCGAGAAAGGTCCGCTCAGCTCCCGCATATTGAACTCAAGTTCAGTGCAAACGAACTCGTCAATATCGCCGTAACGCGCCTGAATAGACTGCAACGCCTCGTAAACCGGACCAGCCAGGTTCACTGGAATCATAGTGGTCGCTTCGCCAACCTTGGAGAAGGGCTCATAGCGACGCTGGAAGTTGTCTTCCACGATCTTTACTTCGTCGTCGAACGTGTCGCTGTCCAAAGCCGCTTCCACCGTCGGCTTTTCTGTTCCTTCGCTTTGCACGCCAGGCGCAACTTCAGTCGGAACGTCCTCACCTGGTGGTACCGCCTCGACCAGCTGCGGGCTTGGCCGACTGACGGTTTCGTCTACCGGTGCCTGTATCGCGGCAACAGGCTCTATCTGTGCGACAAGCTGGTCCACCCAGTCCTTCAACGCTTGGTGCGTGTTCAGCACAGGCAGCTCCACCGGAAAATCGGCTTCATGCAGCGGAACTGCCTTGCGGCCTCCGATGACCATGAGCCGAATTGGATAGGCCGCTCCCATTTTTTGGTAGAGGTTCCCTGCGATGTCAACCACACCATGGAGGTGATAGTGGTCATTGAGGTAGTTCATCAACCACTTGGTGCGGCCCTTGACAGCGCCTACTTCGATCGCGTTGTCAGCACCAACGATGTACACCGCCCTACCATCGTCTTTGCGCGTGGCCAGCGAGCGAAGCAAAATCAGGTGGTCAAGCCGTTTGGTTACCAATTCCCGCAGCAGTGGGCTTGACACGGGCACAGTCACCGCTCGCTCAAGGGATCCGAACGGAGGGTTGGCGATCACGCAGTCGAACCCATCGGGTTGACCAAAGATAGTTCGGAAGTCGGCTTGGGTGGCATCACCCACCATTTCCGTGAGCGTGTTGTTGACGACAACATCTTTGCCGAACAAATCCAGCCGTTTGTGATCCAGCTCCAGGCCGTAGACGAAGGTGCCCGATGGCAACGCAGACACCAGACTGCGATTGCCAATCGTGGGCTCCAACAGAGATTTGCCCGTCGTGTTGCCCAGAATGCGCTGAGCTAGAAACGAAATCGGCCACGGCGTCGAAAACTGTTGATTTCCGACCGACGACGCGGTTCGCTCGTTTTGCGTGGGGATCGAGTCGTACAGCCTCAAAGCAAGCCGATAACCAAATTCGGGATCGCTGTTTTTCGCGACCAAACGAGCGAAAGCCCTGCCAGCTGCGCCTTCAACCGCTTCTTGGACATCTCGTCGACTCATGGACGAACCCTCAAGGCCCGCTCCTGATACCTGGATCAGCTTGTTGAATTCCCGCTGTGTCAGGTGTTCACCCTGAACGGCTCTGCGAACAAAGCCGTCAGCAACCAAGGGGAGGTCGGATAGTTGGTCTGCATACAGGAATGCGCTCGGGCGCGCCTGTCTCAATGTCCCACCGGTACTGCTGGGACTGGTCTCATAGACCGAGACGGGCGCCCCACCGCCTTTCGGCGCTTTCATTTTGAAGAAACGGCCACGACTTGAATCGTAGACAGTCATGCCCGCATGGTTTGTGCCAAGAGGAACAGCATTGATCTCCACAGCGGGCACCGGCGCAGGACCTGCTTGACGCGCACGCAAGGCTCTTGCGCGGTCGAACCGAGCATTGATTTCTGCGTTGTCCAGTTCGACAACGGCAACGTTTTCGTCACCGAAGGTATCCCTTAGCTGCCGAGGTGTAGGTGGGGCCTTGCCAGCAGGAAGAACCCAAAGCCCACTGGAGGACTCCCGCGGTATGAGACCAAGGGAATTAAGGGATGCTTCGTTCCTCTCCGTGTCAATGGCCGCCAGTAGCACCCTGCCCTGCTCAACCACGCGGCCAAGCACCACTCCAACTTTCGATAAATCGACCCATGAACCCATTTTGTCCTCACTCTTTTCATTGTTCCGCAGCAAAAATAATGTAACATCTTTTGCGCTATGGGCCGTGAGCAAGCAGTGAAGGTCCTAGATCTGCCTGTATCAGGCAATGCCCCTCGAATGAGGGGGGCAAAACACGCCCCGCCCTGACAACACTTACAACAATCTTGCGAATGTGCGTGACACGCATTCAAAGGCGCGGTAAAGTTGCGCGGCACGCATACTTCGAGGAGGCACTGTGCGAAATTTCACAACAGTATTTACAGTTTTATTGTTTGGTGTAAGCAGCGTTTTTGCACAGCAGCCCAACCCGATCGTCATAGGGCAGACAGCGGCATTCACTGGTGGACCAGCAGCTTCGGTGATTGAAATCACGGCCGGTGCTCGATTAGTGATCGACGACTTGAATTCCCGGGGCGGTGTACGTGGTCGGCCGATCAAACTTGTGAGCATGGATGACGGCTACCAGTCGGAGCGTGCAATTGCAAACGTCAAAACACTGGTCAAAGATAAAAAAGCTGTCGGGCTTTTGCTCAGCCGAGGAACCGAGCCAACAGAGGCCATGATGCCAACGCTCTTGGCTCTGCGAGTGCCCCTGATTGGGCCGTCGACGGGTGCGATGTCGCTCCGCAACCCAGTCCATCCTTACATATTTAATGTGCGCGCCTCATACCAGGGCGAGGCGCGTAAAGCGGCCAGGCAGCTTGCTGCAATGGGTTTCGGCCAAATTGGCATCATCGTGGCGAAAGACTCCTTCGGCGATGACTGCTTGGTAGGTGTCTTGGCAGGGTTAAAAGACAACAATCTCGAACCAACGTTCGTTGAGAAATTCGACAGGGCTCAAAAAGACTTTACGTTGATCGCCAAAAGAGTCGCCCGTGACCAGCCGAGAGCGTTGTTCGTGATCGGCACCAATGCGCCCGTTATAAGTCTGATCAAGGCTATGAAAGATGCCGAGGTCAAAACCACAGTGATGACTCTTTCCAACAATGCCTCCGAAGGCTTTTTGAAAGCAGTTAGAACGATTCAACGTGGCTCGGATTCGCCTGAAGACGCTAGCACGCTACCTGTGTCGAATAGTATTTCCGTGGGCGTTGCGCAGGTTTTTCCAAGTGAACGTGCTCAGCATATTCCTGTTGTTGCGGAGTTGACTGCGCTGAGTAAACGGGCAGGCGAAGCACTGAAAGCGAGAGGCATTTCATCCGATCCCGTCACTGGTTCGGTTGACAAGTTTTTAGAGCCCGGACGCTTGCCGTCGCCAGCGATGATTGAGGGCGCTATTTCGGCAAAGGTTTTGATCGCGGGCCTCCAAAGAATTAAAGGGGAAATCACTCCCGAGTCCCTGACTGCGGCGTTGAACTCCGGGGAGCCCATTGATGTGGGTTGGATCGACAAATCAACAATCCCGTACCAGATCAGATATACGCCAACAAACCACTCTGGGATCGAGTACATCGATTTGTCGATCATTGGCGCAGACGGCAAGTACCGTCGCTGAAAGGGTCATCATGAAAAAAACCGTGGATATTGACCTTGGGGCGAGGCAACCCCCCGCTCAAAGATGGGCCGTTCGGCCCATTTGGCTGGCTTTGCTGGCGGTCGTTGGAGTGACATTGGTTTTTGCACTCAGCAGCTTCGCAATAACCAGCGCAGACCCCGCCTCATGGGAGAAGCAAAGTCCTGAGGAAGGTTACGCATGGACCGTCGCCAGGTACCA
>Ga0315907_10000337_pt1 | contig 68010 bp, 67 predicted proteins | sample LakEriMetagenome_3_FD_203525 | JGI IMG/M metagenome (GOLD analysis project Ga0315907, IMG submission 203525) | Freshwater fungal communities from buoy surface, Lake Erie, Ohio, United States - Buoy 12 MA123 | ecosystem: Environmental > Aquatic > Freshwater > Lake > Lake biofilm | place: USA... | reverse complement strand
GCGTCCTGCGGGCGATTTGCCAAACGAGAAACCGCAGCCTTCGCTGGCGCCGTCGGCCCCATTGCAGGTGTAGCGGCGGTAGTTTTCTTTCACCACACCGCCGCAATTGGGGCAGGGCGCGCTCAGCCTGGCGTAGTCGCCGGGCACGGTGTCGCGGTCGTACTCTTTGGCTTTTTTGACGATGTGCTCGGTCATGGCCGCGATCTCGGCCATGAAGGTGGCGCGGCTCAATTTGCCTTGCTCCATTTGCGCGAGCTTGTATTCCCACTCGCCGGTCAGTTCGGGCTTGGAGAGTTCTTCCACCTGCAGGCCGCGCAACAGCGTCATGAGCTGGAAGGCCTTGGCCGTGGGGATCAGTTCGCGGCCTTCGCGCAACATGTATTTTTCGTTCAGCAAGCCCTCGATCGTGGCCGCACGGGTGGCGGGCGTGCCCAAGCCTTTTTCTTGCATGGCTTCGCGCAACTCGTCGTCGTCCACCATCTTGCCGGCACCCTCCATGGCGCCCAAAAGCGTGGCTTCCGAATAGCGCGCGGGAGGGCGGGTCTTCAAACCCTTGGCCTCGACCGACTCGACGCCGACCTGTTCGCCCGGTTGCACCGGCACCAGGTTTTGGCCCTTGTCGCCGTCTTTGGCGTCTTCCACCTCATCGGCGGCTTCCTTGCCGTAAATCGCGAGCCAACCCGGTTTGACCAAGACCTTGCCCACGGTCTTGAAACTGTGCCCTGCAGCCACGCTGATGCGGGTGGTGACTTGGTATTCGGCGCTGGGGAAGAAGACCGCCATGAAACGGCGCACCACCAGGTCGTACAGCTTTTGCTCGGCCTCGGACAAGCCGCTGGGCGCTTGCAGCGTGGGGATGATGGCGAAGTGGTCCGAGACCTTTTTGTTGTCGAACACACGCGGGATCTTGCGCACGTAGTTGTTGTTTAGTGCCGTGAGCGCGTGCGGGGCCAGGTGGCGCATGCCGCTGTCGGCCAGCATCTCGAAGGTTTGCTTGGCCACGGGCACGTAGTCTTCGGGCAGGTGGCGCGAGTCCGTCCGCGGGTAGGTCAGGGCCTTGTGGCGCTCGTACAGGCTTTGCGCCAGCGCCAGCGTGGTCTTGGCCGAGAAGCCGAACTTGCCGTTGGCTTCGCGCTGCAAACTCGTCAGGTCAAACAAACCGGGGCTCGCTTGCGTGGTGGGCGTGGCCTCTTCGGTCACGCTGGCGGTCTTGCCGCGCACGGCGTCCACGATCGCTTGCGCCTCGGCAGCGGTCCATTTCCGGTCGGCTCTCTTTTCAGCGTCTTCTTCTTTTTTCCACTTGGGGTCGAACCACTTACCGGGGTAGGTTCCGGCGGCGGCCGCGAACTCGGCGTGGATTTCCCAGTAATCGCGGCTGATGAATTTGCGGATCTGTTCTTCGCGCTCGACCACCACAGCCAGCGTGGGCGTTTGCACCCGGCCCACCGTGGTCAGGAAGAAGCCGCCATCGCGCGAGTTGAAGGCGGTCATGGCGCGCGTGCCGTTGATGCCCACCAACCAGTCGGCCTCGGAGCGGCTGCGGGCCGCATCGGCCAGGCCTTGCATTTGTTGTTCGCTGCGCAGGCTGTCAAAACCGTCGCGGATGGCTTGGGGCGTCATGGACTGCAGCCACAAGCGTTTGACCGGTTTGCCCAGTGGTTTGGCGCCACCGGCGTATTGCTCGATCAAACGGAAGATCAACTCACCCTCGCGGCCCGCGTCACAGGCGTTGATGAGGGCGCCCACGTCTTTGCGCTTGGCCTGTTTGACCACCGCGTTCAAGCGGCTCTTGGTTTTGTCCACCGGCTTCAAGTCAAAGTGCGGCGGGATGACGGGCAGGTTGGCAAAGCTCCACTTGCCGCGCTTGACGTCGTATTGCTCGGGGGCTTGGATTTCCACCAAGTGGCCCACCGCGCTGGTGACCACGTAGGTCTCGCTCTCGAAGTGGTCTTCGTGCTTCTCGAACTTGCCGGCAATGGGCGTCAAGGCCTTGACGATGTCTTGCGCCACCGATGGCTTTTCGGCGATGACCAGGGTTTTGGCGGTGGTGGTGTTTTTCATCTCTACAATCGTGGTCTTACGCGCGTACGCACGCGCACCTGTGCGCGCTCACGTGCGCACATGCATGAAACAACCTTACCAAACTTTCTGAGCCGTGCCCCAAATGCCCCAAAAAGCTTCCAGCGCCAAATCCGATGCCCGTCGCATCCAGACCCGTCGCTCGGGTGTGCACGGCAAAGGGGTATTTGCTTTGGTGGACCTGGCCGAAGGTGAAGCCCTCATCGAGTACGTGGGCGAAGTCATCAACTGGGACGAGGCTTTGCGCCGCCACCCCCACGACCCCCAAGACCCGAACCACACCTTTTATTTCCACATCGACGAAGACCACGTGATCGACGCCAAACACGGCGGTAACTCCTCGCGCTGGATCAACCACAGTTGCGCGCCCAACTGCAAGGCCGACGAAGAGGGCGGCCGGGTGTTCATCCGCGCCTTGCGCAACATCGCCGCCGGCGAAGAGCTGTTTTACGACTACGGCTTGGTGATCGACGAGCCCTACACCAAGGCCCTCAAAGCCGACTACCCCTGCTGGTGCGGCGCCAACAAGTGCCGCGGTACCTTGCTCGCGCCCAAGAAGCGCGGCCGCTGACATGACTGTGGTCCCGAGCGACGCCAGCCTGCGCAGCCACGCCGAGTCGCTTTGGGCGGCCTTGTCGGGCCAGCTGCCGGGCCTGTCGATCGAGGTTTTGCCAACCGTCGACTCCACCAACACACGTTTGATGCAACAAGCACGCGAAGGTTTGATTGAACCCGCGGTCTTGGTCGCTGAAACCCAAACCGCGGGGCGCGGTCGCATGGGCAAGGCTTGGCACACCGCCACCCACCGCGCCTTGACCTTCTCTTTGGGCCTGCCCTTGGCACCTGTTGATTGGTCGGGCTTGTCGCTGGTGGTGGGCTTGAGTTTGGCGCGGTCTTTGCACCCCGAGTTGCGCTTGAAATGGCCCAACGACCTGTGGTGGCAACAGCGCAAAGTCGGCGGCATTTTGGTGGAAACCGCCAACATCGCGCAACGCCCCGAGCGTTACGTCGTCATCGGTGTGGGCCTCAACCTGGACACGCCCAGCCCCCAATCCTGGCCCAACGACGAAGCCCAAACCATGGCGCCACAAGCCCCCGCCGGCTTGTGCGAGGTGCTGGGCCCTGAGGCCGCTGTGACCAGGGGCGAAGTGCTCAGCCGGGTCTTGCCCAGCTTGGTGGCCGATGTGAGGCGCTTTGAACGCGAGGGCTTTGGCCCTTTTGCCCAAGCGTTCGCCGAACGCGACGCCTTGGCCGGTCTGTCGGTCAGCTTGTCCGACGGCCAACAGGGCGTGGCCTGTGGCTTGGATGCCCAAGGGGGTTTGCAGGTTCAAACCGCCCAAGGCATGATGGCTGTGACGAGTTCAACCGTGAGTGTTCGACCATGCTGAGATGGGTTCTGTTGGTGTTGGTGGCCGCCAATGCCGTTTTTTTTGCTTGGAGCCAAGGCGTGTTTGCCGATCAGGGTTGGGCGCCTGCGCGGGTGAGTGAGCCGCAACGTCTGCAACAAGAAGTCCAAGCCTCTGCCATTCGCTTGCTCAACAGCGCCAACGACCCAACCGAGACCCTTGCACCTGCGGTGCCAGCGACGGTGGCCGAGCTCACGAGCTGCTTGTGGGCGCCCGGCTTCACCCCCGCTCAAGCCGATACCTTGCGTCAAGCCATGGGGGGTTTGGGCTTGCCCACTGATGCTTGGTCGCTGACCGAAGCGCGCAGCAATGGGCGCTGGATCGTGTATTGGGGCAAGTTTGAAAAACCAGACGTGATGGCCCAGCGCAAGGCACGCTTGCGCCAACTCAACATCGATTTCCGAGAAGTCACCTTGCCGCGCTTGGCCCCGGGTTTGGCGCTCGGCACGTTCTCCAACGAAGAAGCCGCCAAAGAGGCTTTGGCCGTTGTTCAGACCAAAGGCGTTAAAACCGCCCGTGTGGCGCTGGAGCGCGCGGAAGCCGTGAGCTGGGCCCTGCGGTTGCCCGCCATCACCGAAGCCCAGCGCTCGGTGGTCCTGAGCGTGGGCGAGGCCTTGGCGGGCAGAACCCTGCTGGCCTGTCCTTAACGGCCCACCACGCGGGCCATCTCCACGCACTTGTTGGAGTAGCCCCATTCGTTGTCGTACCAGCTCACCACCTTGATGAAGGTGCTGTCCAGCGCAATGCCGGCGTCGGCATCGAACACGCTGGTGCAGGTCTCACCGCGGAAGTCGGTGGCCACCACTTTGTCGGTGGTGTAACCCAAGACCCCTTTGAGTGCGCCTTGGCTTTGCGCTTGCATCTCGGCGCAGATCTCGGCGTAAGTGGCGGCGTTGTTGAGCTCGACCGTCAGGTCCACCACCGACACGTCCGAGGTCGGCACGCGAAACGCCATGCCGGTGAGCTTGCCTTTGAGTTCGGGCAAAACCACGCCGACCGCCTTGGCCGCACCGGTGCTGCTGGGGATGATGTTTTCCAAAATGCCGCGGCCGCCGCGCCAGTCTTTGTTGCTCGGGCCGTCGACGGTTTTTTGCGTGGCCGTGGCGGCGTGCACCGTGGTCATGAGGCCGCGCTTGATGCCCCATTTGTCGTTGAGCACCTTGGCCACCGGGGCCAAACAGTTGGTCGTGCAGCTGGCGTTGCTGATGATGGCTTGGCCGGCGTAAGACGCGTGATTAACGCCAAAGACGAACATCGGCGTGTCGTCCTTGGAGGGTGCGGAGATGATCACTTTTTTGGCGCCCGCGGCCAGGTGTTTGCCCGCGCTGTCTTTGTCCAAGAACAGGCCGGTGGATTCGATCACCACGTCCGCGCCAACGGCGTCCCATTTGAGCTGCGCTGGGTCGCGCTCTTGGGTCAAACGGATGGTTTTGCCGTTCACCACGATGTTGGCGCCTTGCACCTCGACCGTGCCCTTGAAGCGGCCGTGCACGCTGTCGTACTTCAGCATGTAAGCCAAGTAATCGGGCTCGAGCAGGTCGTTGATGGCGACGATCTCGACGTCGGGGAAATTCGCCACCGCGCTGCGCAGCACGTTGCGGCCGATGCGGCCAAAGCCGTTGATGCCAATTTTGAGGGTCATGTCAATATCACTTTCGTTGGGTGTGTTGCTGCAGCCCGCCCCAAACGGCGCGGCTGTTCAAGTAACCATCGTATTCGAATTGGTGAAATTTTGTTACAAACCGGTAACCGAATGCGTTTGGCTTGGTGCGCTCAGCCTGTGCGCCGCCAAGGCTTGTGAATTGACCAAGTCCATGTTCCCGCCGTAGTGCGCCATCACGCGCGGGTCCATCCACGCGAACCACAGGCGTGGCCAATACGCCACCGTGATCATGGTGGCGTAGCCCGCGGGCAATTGCGGTGCGGACTCGAAATGCCGCAGCGCCTGGTAGCGCCGGCTGGGGTGGGCGTGGTGGTCGGAATGCCTTTGCAGCTGGTAGAGCAAGAGGTTGCCCACCAAGTGGTTGCTGTTCCAAGAATGCTCGGGCTCGCAGCGCACGTAGCGGCCCGATGTATCGCGCTGGCGCAGCAGACCGTAGTGCTCGACATAGTTCACCACCTCCAGCATCGAGGCCGCGTACACGGCCTGCAGCAGCAAAAAGGGCAACGCCATCCAGCCGAGCCACGCCACCAGAGCGCCAAACAAAACCAGCGTCAGTCCCCAAGCTTGCATGTTGTGGTTTTGGGGGTGCCAAACGTTCATGCCTTTTTGGTTCAAACGCTCTTGCTCCAGCGCCCAGGCCGATTGCCAGCTGCCCCAAACAGAGCGTGGCAAAAAAGCCCAAAAGCTTTCGCCCATGCGTGCACTCGCCGGGTCTTCGGGTGTGGCCACGCGTTTGTGGTGGCCCCGGTTGTGCTCCACAAAAAAGTGGCCATACGCGCTGGGCGCCAAAGCGATCTTGGACAGCCACCGGTCCAGGCTTTCTTTTTTGTGGCCCAGCTCATGCGCGGTGCCGATGCCCACGCCGTTGATGGCGCCCACCGTGAACACCAAGGCGATGTAGCCCATCCAGGGCAGCGGCTGCGTGACCGCCATCCAAGCCCCCAAGACTGTGCCGATCAGTTGCACGGGCACATAGGCCCACGCCAAGGCGCGGTAAAACACGTCCCCGTCGAGTTGCGCCACGGCCGATTCGGGCGGGTTGCTGAAGTCTTCGCCAAACACCCGGTCGAGCAGGGGCAACAAGACATGGATGATGAATGGGGCCAGCAGCATGCACCACCACACATCCGTCCCAACGGCGGCCCACATCGAGGCGGTGAAGATCAATGGGATGGCGGGGCTGAGCAGCCACCACCAGCGCTTGTCTTGCCAAGGCTGTTCGTGCGCGAGCGCAGGTGTGCTCATCTGCGCACCTGCAAACAACGCCCCGAGACCACCACACCGAAGCCATGCACCATGCCCACTCTCCTATTCGGCCATTCTGAATGATGGGCGGCTGGGGCGCACACCGTCCAAACCCTTATATTGGCAGCACTCAGTTTTTATCGGGGCATGCATGGAGTTTGACTATGTGATCGTGGGTGGTGGCTCGGCCGGTTGTGTGCTGGCCAGCCGCTTGAGCGAAGACCCCAGCGTGCTGGTGGCCCTGCTCGAGGCCGGACCGCCCGACACCAGCGCGCTGGTCCATTGCCCCGCGGGCATCGCGCTCATGGCCCGTGTGGACCTGGTCTCGCATGGCCTGAACACCGTGCCGCAACCCGGCTTGAACGGCCGCATCGGGTTTCAGCCGCGTGGCCGCACGCTGGGCGGCTCCAGCTCGACCAACGCCATGGCCTACATCCGTGGCCAAGCCGTGGACTACGACACCTGGGCGCAGATGGGTGGCGCGGGTTGGTCTTGGGCCGAGGTCTTGCCCTACTTTTTGGAAGCCGAGCACAACGAGCGCATCCACAACGAATGGCATGGCCAGCACGGCCCCTTGAACGTGGCGGATTTGCAAAGCCCCAACGTGTTTTCGCAGCGCTTTGTGGAGGCGGGCGTGCAAGCGGGTCTGCCCCTCACCACCGACTTCAACGGCCCCTCGCAGGAAGGCGTTGGCCTGTATCAGGTCACGCAGAAGTCCGGCGAGCGCTTCAGCGCGGCCAAGGCCTACCTCACGCCGCATCGGGGTCGCGCCAATTTGCATGTGATGACGGGCGTGACGGTGGACCGCATCGGCCTGGTCGATGGCGTGGCGCGGCAGGTGCATGCCTTGCAAGGCCGCCAGCCCTTGAGCTTGACGGCCCGGCGCGAAATCATGTTGAGCGCAGGCGCTTTTCAGTCACCCGCCATCCTGATGCGTTCGGGCATTGGTCCTGCTGCGCATTTGCAAAGCCTGGGCATCGAGGTGCTGCGCGACTTGCCCGGCGTGGGCGAAAACCTGCACGACCACCCCGACGTGGTGCTGGTGGCCGATGCGCCGGGCCAGACCGATTTGATCGGCGTGTCCCCCAAAGGCGCGTGGCACACCTTGCAAGCCCTGTGGGATTGGCGTCAACACCGAAAGGGGCGCCTGACCACCAACTTCGCCGAAGGCGGCGCGTTTTACAAAAGCCGACCCGGTGAGGCGCACCCGGACATTCAGCTGCACTTCGTGGTGGCCAAACTCGTGGACCACGGCCGCCAACTCACGCTGGGGCACGGCTACTCTTTGCATGTGTGTTTGCTGCAACCCGACAGCCGGGGCCGCGTGCAACTGACCGACCGCAACCCCCACAGCGCACCGCTGATTGACCCGCAGTTTTTGAGTGACCCACGCGACCTGCAACGCTTGCGCGACGGCGTTCGACAAGCCCAAATAATCCTGACCCAGCCCGCTTTGGCGGCGTATGGCAAAGAGTGGGTGGCATCCGCCAATGCCCGTACCGATGAACAGCTCGACCACTGGATTCGCCAACACGCCGACTCGGTCTACCACCCCGTGGGCACCTGCCGCATGGGGCAAGACGACATGGCGGTGGTGGATGAGCGATTGCGCGTGCACGGCGTGCCGGGCCTGCGCGTGGTGGACGCCTCGGTCATGCCACGCATCGTGAGCGGCAACACGAATGCGCCGACGATCATGGTGGCAGAGAAGGCCGCTGACATGATCCGCCAACTGGCTTAGGTGCGCCAACGAACCCTCTTGCGTGGGTGAGCGGACAGACACGGCCCGGTGGGATGCAAAGAATGGCGTGGTCCACCCGGTGCACCGACTGGACTTTTTTCCATTCACCCTTTTTCGAAAGACTTTGCCATGACCTTCAACGATCCCAAAACCACCGCCACCCCTGCTGCGCCAGAAAAAAGCCGCCGGTCTGCGAAGACGGGCGGTTTTTTTCTGGCTTGGAGTCGGTGGCTTACTTCTTCTTGCCCACCACGCGGATCATCTCCAAGCACTGCTTGGCGTAACCCCATTCGTTGTCGTACCAAGCGACGATCTTCATGAAGGTCTTGTCCAGCGCGATGCCGGCGGTGGCGTCGAACACGCTGGCACAGGGCTCGCCACGGAAGTCGGTGGACACCACTTTTTCGTCGGTATAACCCAAGATACCTCTGAGCGCGCCTTGGCTTTGCGCCAACATCTCGGCACACACCTCTTCGTAGCTGGCTTCTTTTTCCAGCTCAAGGGTCAAGTCAATGACCGAGACGTCGGACGTCGGCACGCGAAACGCCATGCCTGTGATCTTGCCCTTGATCTCGGGAATCACCTTGCCCACGGCCTTGGCCGCGCCGGTACTGCTGGGGATGATGTTTTCCAAAATGCCGCGGCCACCGCGCCAGTCTTTTCGGGAAGAACTGTCCACCGTCATCTGGCTGGCGGTGGCGGCGTGCACGGTCGTCATCAAGCCGCGCTTGATGCCCCATTTGTCGTTGAGCACCTTGACCACGGGAGCCAAGCAGTTGGTGGTGCACGAGGCGTTGGAGACGATGGCCTCACCGGCGTAGGTTTTGTGGTTCACGCCGTAGACGAACATGGGCACGGTGTCTTTGGAGGGTGCAGAGATCACCACCTTTTTGGCGCCTGCGGCGATGTGCATCTGGCTGGTGGGCTCGGTCAGGTAGTGGCCGGTGCACTCGAGCACGATGTCCACGCCCATCTCACCCCAACGCAGGTTGTGTGCGTCTCGCTCGTGCGAGAGCTTGATTTTTTTGCCGTTGACGATGAGCGCGTCGTCGGTGAAATCCACCGTGCCATCGAAGCGGCCGTGCACGCTGTCGTACTTGAGCATGTAGGCCAAGTAATCAGAGGTCTTGGGGTCGTTGATGCCGACGATTTGGATGTCGGTGCAACCGTGTTTGAAGGCGGCGCGCAGGGCCAAACGGCCAATGCGGCCAAATCCGTTGATGCCTACTTTGAGAGTCATGGTGCTGAAAAGGTAAGTTACGAACCGGTTACGTAACCCGTTTATACGGAATCAGGTTGTCGTCAACCTGATCCCCGGGTTCCGGGCGAACCGCCCGGGGATCTGTGTGTCAGCGCGCGGCCAAGACGGCGCGCACGGTGTCGGCCACGTTCTCGGGGGTGAAGCCGAAGTGCTGGAACAGCACCGGCGCGGGGGCCGACTCGCCGTAGGTGTCCAAGCCGACCACGGCCGCACAACCGTACTTCCACCAACCGTCGGTGGAACCCATCTCGACCGCCACGCGGGGCACACCTGCGGGCAAGACCGACGCTTTGTAGGCCGCGGTTTGGCGGTCAAAGGTGGTGGTGCTGGGCATGGAGACCACGCGCACGGCGATCTTGAACTCCTTGGCCAAGCGCTCTTGTGTCTTGAGGGCGAGCTGCACTTCAGAGCCGGTGGCGATGATCACCGCCTGCGCCTTCTTCTTCAAACCCACGGTCTCGGGCTCGGCCAAGACGTAAGCGCCACGGCTGATGTCGCCCAAATCGCTCTTGGGCGCGTAGGGCAGGTTCTGGCGCGACAGCAGCAGCGCCGTGGGGCGCTGCGTATTTTTGATGGCCACGGCCCAGGCCACGGTGGTTTCGGCCGTGTCGGCGGGGCGCCAGACGTCCAGGTTGGGGATCAGGCGCAGGCTGGCGGCGTGTTCGACCGACTGGTGGGTGGGGCCGTCTTCGCCCAAACCGATGGAGTCGTGCGTGAACACGTGGATCACGCGCTGCTTCATCAGCGCGGCCATGCGGATGGCGTTGCGGCTGTAGTCGCTGAAGGTCAGGAAGGTGCCGCCGTAGGGGATGTAACCGCCATGTAACGCCACGCCGTTCATGATGGCGGCCATGCCGAATTCGCGCACGCCGTAGTTGATGTGGCGCCCACCTTGGCCTTGCTCGTTTTTCACCAGCGCGCCCTGGGCGTCGAAGCGCAGGTTGGGGGTGGACTTGGTGTTGGTGAGGTTGGAGCCGGTCAGGTCGGCCGAGCCACCGAGCAGCTCGGGCAGGGCGGCGGTGAAGGCTTCCAAGGCCAATTGGCTGGCCTTGCGGCTGGCCACGGTTTCGGCCTTGGTGTGGGCGGCCACGACCGCGTCCACCACGGTTTGTTCGAAGTCTTTGGGCAAAGCACCCGACATGCGGCGGGTGAAGGCCTCGGCCAAGTCGGGGAAAGCCGCGCGGTAGGCCGCAAAGGTTTCGTTCCAAGCGGCTTCGGCGCGCTGGCCGGCGGCCTTGGCGTCCCAAGCGCTGTAAACGTCGGCGGGGATCTCGAAGGGGGCGTGTGGCCAACCCAGCGCGGCACGGGTGAGGACGATCTCTTCGGCGCCCAAAGGCTCGCCGTGCGCCTTGGCGGTGTTGGCGCGGTTGGGGCTGCCTTGACCAATGGCGGTTTTGCAGCAGATCAGCGTGGGCTTGTCGCTGCGCTGGGCTTGGGCGATGGCGCGCTCGACCGCGTCGGCGCTGTGGCCGTCCACGGCGCGGATCACGTTCCACCCATAGGCCTCAAAACGCTGAGGCGTGTTGTCGATGAACCAAGGGGTCACTTGGCCGTCAATGGAAATGCCGTTGTCGTCGTACAAAGCGACCAGTTTGTTGAGCTTCCAAGCACCGGCCAAAGCGCAGGCCTCGTGCGAGATGCCTTCCATCAAGCAGCCATCGCCCATGAACACATAGGTGTGGTGGTCCACGATGGCGTGGCCAGGGCGGTTGAACTCGGCCGCCAGCAGCTTCTCAGCCAGCGCCATGCCCACCGCGTTGGTGATGCCTTGGCCCAGCGGGCCGGTGGTGGTTTCCACACCGGGGGTGATGCCCACTTCGGGGTGACCGGCGGTTTTGCTGTGCAACTGGCGGAAGTTCTTGATCTCGCTCATCGGCAAGTCGTAGCCGGTGAGATGCAACAAGGCGTAAATCAACATGGAGCCGTGGCCGTTGGAGAGCACAAAACGGTCGCGGTTGGCCCAATGCGGATTCGTGGGGTTGTGCTGCAGGTGGCGGCTCCACAGCGCCACCGCCATGTCGGCCATGCCCATGGGCGCGCCGGGGTGGCCCGAATTGGCTTGCTGGACGGCGTCCATGGCCAAGGCGCGAATGGCGTTGGCCATGTTTTGGGAGGGGATGGGGGTGGCGAGGGACATGGTGTGTTGTCGGAGTTGGGCTGGCGCACATGCGTCAACCCGGGATTTTATCGAACTCAGGAATAATGCAGCCATGTACACGCCTTCCCCGACCTCTTACGTCAGCGCCATGGTGCTGGCCGCTGGCCGCGGTTTGCGCATGCGGCCTTTGACCGACCACACCCCCAAACCCTTGCTGCGGGTGCATGGCCAGGCCCTGATCGACGGGCCGCTGAAGGGCTTACACGCAGCGGGTGTGCGCGACATCGTGGTCAACACCGAGTGGTTGAGTGAACAGGTTGAAGCGCACTGCCTGTCTTGGGCCCAGTCCCACCCCGACGTGCACGTGCGCTTGTCCCACGAGGGGCGGGATTTTGGCTACGCCTTGGAGACCGCAGGCGGCATTTTGCGCGCCTTGCCGCGCTTGAGCCCGGTGTTTTGGGTCACGGCGGCCGATGTGTACATGCCCAACTTTGTGTTCGATGCGGCCGTGCTGCAGCGCTTCATCGCCAGCGGCCGTTTGGCCCATCTGTGGCTCGTGCCCAACCCCGAACACAACCCCAAGGGCGATTTCGCTTGGCAGGCCATGCCCGACGAGCCTGGCGTGGGCCGTGTAGCCAACGACACGGACGGCCCGCGTTACACCTTCAGCACAGTGGGCCTGTACCGGCGCGAACTGTTTGAAGCCCCTTGGACCGACACCATCGCCGGTAACCCCCAAGGCACCGCCCTGCCCTTGGGACCTCTGCTTCGCCAAGCCGCTCAAGCCGGCCACGTCAGCGCCAGCCTCTACACCGGGGCTTGGACCGACGTGGGCACACCTGAGCGCTTGGCCGCCCTCAACCAAACGGATACCTCACCATGACCACACCTGCTGTGTACGCCGAACGTCGCGCCCGCTTAGCCGCCCAGCTGGGCCCGGGTGGCGTGGCCATCATCCCGACCGCGCCCGCACGCATCCGCAACCGCGACAGCGACTACCTGTACCGCCACGACAGTTACTTCTTTTATTTGACCGGCTTCACCGAACCCAACGCGTGGCTGGTGATCACCGCCGAAGGTCGCTGCACTTTGCTGTGTCAGCCCAAAGATTTGGAGCGTGAAATCTGGGATGGCATTCGCTTAGGCCCAGAGGCCGCGCCACAGGCTTTGGGCGTGGACGAGGCGCAATCGGTTGACGAGCTCGATCGGCTCATGCCGGGCTGGCTGGAAAACCGCCAGCGCCTCTGGTACCCCTTTGCCACCCACAGCGGTTTGGAAACGCAAGTGGAGCGCTGGCTGGGCAGCGTGCGCGCCAAGGTTCGCCAAGGGGTGGTGTGCCCCGCCGAGTTGATGGACGTCTGCGGCCCCCTCGACGAGATGCGGCTGATCAAAGACGCGCTCGAACTCGACACCATGCGCCGCGCCTGCGACATCAGCGCTGCGGCCCACATCCGCGCCATGCAAACCAGCGCGCGCCGTTTGCGCGCCGGCCAAGACCTGCGCGAATTTCATTTGGATGCCGAGCTGCTGCACGGCTTTCGCGATGCGGGCTCGCAATTCCCGGCCTATGGCTCCATCGTGGCCGGCGGTGCCAACGCTTGTGTGTTGCACTACCGAGCCGACGTCGCGCCGATCCGCGATGGGGATTTGGTGCTGATCGACGCCGGCTGTGAGCTCGATGGCTACGCCAGCGACATCACCCGCACCTTCCCTGCCAATGGCCGCTTCACCGGCCCGCAGCGCACGCTCTACGACATCGTCCTGGCCGCCCAAGCTGCGGCGGTGAACGCCACGCGGGTCGGCGCCCGTTTTGTCGACCCGCACAACGCGGCGGTGGCCGTGTTGGCACAAGGCATGCTCGACGTGGGCCTGCTCGACCGCAACACCGCCGGCACCGTGGACGACGTCATCGAGCACCGCCGTTACACCCCCTTCTACATGCACCGCACCGGCCACTGGCTGGGCATGGACGTGCACGACTGCGGGGCCTACACCGAGCTCAACGCCAGCGGTGAGCGCGTCAGCCGCACCTTGAAAGCGGGCATGGTGCTGACCATCGAGCCGGGCATTTACGTGCGCCCGGCCGAGAACGTGCCCGAAGCGTTTTGGAACATCGGCATCCGCATCGAAGACGACGCCGTGGTCACGCCACAAGGCTGTGAACTGATCTCACGCGGCGTGCCGGTGGAGGCCGACGCCATCGAAGCGCTCATGCGCGACTGAGCCACCCACCGATTACCCCTTCATCGGTCACAAGCGCAAACACCCTCAAGGTGACAGTGGCATCGCCCCTGCCGCCTTAGAATGCCCCACGCCTTGTGCCGACACAAGCCCTTTTCACGCCAGGAGACCGCGACATGCCCAATCCCACCCAAGACGAGAAACGCGCCGAGTTGCGCCGTGCGGCCCTCGAATACCACGAGTTCCCCCGTCCCGGCAAAGTGGCAATCGCACCCACCAAACAGCTCGTCAACCAGCGCGACCTGGCCTTGGCTTACTCGCCTGGCGTGGCGGCGCCGTGCGAAGAAATCGTGGCCGACCCGGCCAACGCCTTCAAATACACCAGCCGCGGCAATTTGGTCGGCGTCATCACCAACGGCACCGCCGTGCTCGGTCTGGGCGACATCGGCCCCCTGGCCTCCAAGCCGGTGATGGAAGGCAAGGGCGTTCTGTTCAAAAAGTTTTCCGACATCGATGTGTTCGACATCGAAATCAACGAAAAAGACCCGGACAAGCTGGTCGAAATCATCGCCTCGCTGGAGCCCACGTTTGGCGGCATCAACCTCGAAGACATCAAAGCCCCCGACTGCTTCTACATCGAGCGAAAGCTGCGCGAGCGCATGAAGATTCCCGTCTTCCATGACGACCAACACGGCACCGCCATTGTGGTGGGCGCGGCCATCTTGAACGGCTTGAAGGTCGTCGGCAAAGATCCCAAGAAGATCAAACTCGTCACGTCTGGCGCGGGCGCAGCGGCCTTGGCTTGCTTGGGCCTTTTGGTCAAGCTGGGCATCCCCCGCGAAAACATCTGGGTCACCGACTTGGCCGGTGTGGTCTACGAGGGCCGCACCGAGTTGATGGACGAAGACAAGATCAAATTCGTGCAAAAAACCGACTTCCGCACCTTGCGCGAAGTCATCGCCGGTGCCGACGTGTTCTTGGGACTGTCGGCGGGCGGGGTGCTCAAGCAAGACATGGTCAAGTCCATGGCCGCCAAACCGCTGATCTTTGCGCTCGCCAACCCCAACCCGGAAATCGACCCCGCCGACGTCAAAGCCGTGCGCGACGACGCCATCATGGCCACCGGCCGCACCGACTACCCCAACCAGGTCAACAACGTCCTGTGCTTCCCCTACATCTTCCGTGGGGCTTTGGACAGCGGCGCGACCACCATCACCTTGGAGATGGAAATTGCGGCGGTGCACGCCATCGCCGAGTTGGCCCAAGCCGAGCAAAGCGAGGTGGTGGCGGCGGCCTATGCCGGTGAGAGCCTCGCCTTTGGCCCCGACTACCTGATCCCCAAGCCTTTTGACCCCCGCTTGATGATGAAGATCGCTCCAGCCGTGGCTCAAGCCGCCGCCGACAGCGGCGTGGCCTTGCGACCGATTGCCGATATGCACGCCTACCGAGAAAAGCTGCAAAGCTTCGTGATCGCGTCGGGCTCCATGATGAAACCCGTTTACGCAGCGGCCAAGCAAGCCAGTGCCAAGCGAGTGGCCTATGCTGAAGGTGAAGAAGAACGCGTCTTGCGTGCCTGCCAAATTTTGGTGGACGAGAACATTGCACGCCCGGTTTTAATCGGAAGACCCGCCATCATCGCCCAACGCGTTGCCAAATTTGGTCTTCGCCTGAAAGACGGCCTGGACTACGACGTCGTCAACGTAGAAGACGATCCCCGCTACCGCGATTTCTGGCAAACCTACCACCGCATGATGGAGCGCAAAGGCGTGACACAGCAGTTCGCCAAAATCGAAATGCGCCGCCGTTTGACGCTCATTGGCTCCATGATGCTGCACAAAGGCGAAGTCGATGGCCTGATTTGCGGCACTTGGGGCAACACCGCCTTGCACTTGGAGTACATCAACCAAGTGGTCGGCAAACACCCCAAGGCGCACTGCTACGCCGGCATGAATGCCCTGATGCTGCCCGGCCGCCAAGTGTTTTTGGTCGACACCCACGTGAACTACGACCCCTCGGCCGAGGAGCTGGCCGAAATCACGGTGATGGCGGCCCAAAAGATCAAACGCTTCGGCATCACACCCAAGGCCGCCCTGCTCTCGCACTCCAACTTTGGATCGTCCAACCAGCCGAGTGCGCTCAAAATGCGCCAAACCCTGGCCCTTCTGCGCGAAACCGCACCTTGGCTAGAAGCGGATGGCGAAATGCACGGCGATTTGGCGCTGAATGCCGAGGCCCGCAAGACCTTCATGCCCAACAGCACCCTGCAAGGTGACGCCAATTTGTTGGTCTTGCCCAACATCGATGCCGCCAACATCGCCTACAACCTGCTCAAGACAGCGGCGGGCGGCAACATCGCCATCGGCCCCATGCTGCTGGGCGCGGCCAAGCCCGCCCACGTGCTCACCGCCAGCGCCACGGTGCGCCGCATCGTGAACATGACGGCCTTGACGGTCATGGAAGCGAACACCAACATTTAAAGCTTTGCGCTGTAGCAAGCGCTAACTTCTTTCTTTTCCAATACCTCCATGTGTTCAGGCCATGGATGGGTATGTGCTTGCTTTTTATGGCCTGTTCAGGCACACTCCATGGATTGCATTGAGGGTTTTCCCGGGCCAAGAAACTGGCAAAAAGGGCAAGCACCCGTTATTTTTAACGGTCAAATGCGCACAATTTTCTCAATCCGATGACCGTTGAGCCCCTGACTTTGACAGGGTGCACCCAACGCGGTTGAGCATGGTTTTCAAACTTAGCCTTCAGAAAGAGACGTGGAAATGGACGCGCCACTTCGCAACGTTCGCACGAACATCGTGCAATCCATTCGCGCATACGGCGTGAAAGAGCTGCAGGCTTCGGCCGAGCAGTTGGGGCATCACTTTTTGTACGCCAACTTGGCCAAAGCCCAGAGCAAGCAAGACGTCTTGGAGCTCATTGCTTCGCAGTACACCTTGCCCACCCACTTTGGCAAAAACTTTGACGCCTTGTACGACTGCATGACCGACATGGTCCAGAAGTCGGGTCCACAAACCGGCTTCATCGTGGTCTTGGAGCACATCCCCGCCCACGCCAAGTTCGACAAAGAAGCGCGTGAACAGCTGCTGGACATCTTCCGCGACACGGCCGACTACTGGTCCGACCGCAAGATTCCCTTCCGCTGCTTCTACTCCTTCTCGGTGGCCCGAACACCCAAAGGCGAAGAGCCGATCGAAGTGCAAAACGAAGAGCCCATGCCCACCGACAAGCTCTTGGACGTGAGCCCCATGGCCTTGCGCATGAGCAGCCCGTTCAACGCGGGTTACTGGCTCACCGCCGCATAAGCGCGTCGGCGCCCAACACAAAACGCAGCCCTCGGGCTGCGTTTTTTATGGCGTAACGGCTTGCGCCAAGGCCACGAACTCGGCCACCGGCACCTCTTCGGCCCGGCGTTGCTCGTCGAATTCGCCACCGTAACCGTGATCGGTCAGCCAGCGGCCCAAGGTATGGCGCAAGATTTTGCGGCGCTGGCTGAAAGCCACTTGCACCAACTCGCTGAGCACCGCCTCGTTGAGTTTGGGGGGCTCGGCCAAAGGCACCATGCGCACCACCGCGCTGTCCACGCGCGGGGGCGGATCGAAGCTCTCGGGCGGCACAAACAAGACGTTTTCCATCGCGTAGCGCCACTGCAGCATGACCGACAGGCGTCCATAACTGGCGGTGCTGGGCTTAGCGACCATGCGGTCAATCACCTCTTTTTGCAGCATGAAGTGCTGGTCTTGCACCGCACCCACATGGGCAAGCAAATGGAACAAGATGGGTGTGGAGATGTTGTAGGGCAGGTTGCCCACCACACGCCAACGCGGCGCGGGGCCGCTGCGCCCCAAAGCCTCATGCAGCCGAGAAAAATCGACGCGCAGCACATCGGACTCCACCACTTGCAAGGCCGCTTGTTCGCGCAAGCGAGCGGCCAAGTCGCGGTCGAGCTCAATCACCGCCAGCTGGTCCAGTTGGGCCATGAGTGGCTGCGTCAACGCGGCCAAGCCGGGACCGATTTCAACCATCGCGTCGCTGCGCTGCGGGTTGATGGCGTCCACGATGGCCCCGATGATGCCCGCGTCGGTTAGAAAGTGTTGCCCAAAGCGCTTGCGCGCGATGTGTTTCATGGACGCGGCGCTTCGCGGTATTCGACAAAAGCCTGCGCGCGCAGATCACCCAACCATTGGGTCAGGGCGGTGCGGGCCTTGTCTTGGCGCAGCAGGTTGCGCACCATGACGCGTTGCTGGGGCAGGCTCATGGGCACTTGTCGACGCTCGTCCACGCGAATCAGGTGCACGCCAAAGCGCGACACCACCACCGGCGAAACCTCGCCGAGATTGAGCGCATCCATGGCCGACTCAAACTCGGGCACAAACTGACCGGGTGAGGCCCAACCCAACTCACCACCACTGGGGGCCGAACCGTCTTGGCTGTGCTGGCGTGCCAAAGCTTCGAAGCTCGCACGCCCTGCCGCGATGCTGTCACGCCAGCGCTGCATTTGGGCGATGGCTTGAGCCTCGCTCAGGCTTGACGAGGGGCGCAGCAAAATATGCCTCGCCAGCGTTTGCGGCATCAACGCATCGGGCAGGCCCACTTGCTCCCGCGCCAGCACCTTCAAGACATGAAAGCCAGCACCGCTGCGCACCGGCCCGACCACCGATCCGGCAGCGGCTGAAGCCGCTGCGTTGACAAACAGTTCTGGCAAACGGTCCACCGATCGCATCCCCAAAGAGCCGCCTTGCTCAGCGTCGCTGGACTTGGAGTGGGTCTTGGCCAATTGAGCAAAATCTTGACCGGCGCGGGCTTGGGCTGCGATGGCGTCGGCTTGGGCTCGAATCGCCGCTTCGCGAACCGCGTCGCTGCCGGCAGGCACCGGCAACAAAACCTGCGCCAAGTGCAAAGACAAATTGCTCAAAGGCTTCAAGCGCTGTTGTTCAGCGATGTATTCGTCGATCTCGGTTTCGCTGACCTTGGCCCGCGCATCGGCTTCGCGATCGCGCAGGCGTTGCAACAGCAATTGTTCACGCACATCGAAGGCAAAGGCCTCCGGGCTGATGCCTTGGGACTGCAAACGTCGCTCGAAGGCCTCCAAGCTCAAGCCGTTTTGACTGGCCAAGCGGCGCTTGGCATCGTCCACGCTGTCGGCGTCCACACGCAAGCCCAATTCCTGAGCTCGCTGCAGTTGGACACGCTCCAACACCAGCTGCTCCAACACCTGCGCGCTCAGCACGTCTGCCGCAGGTGGGGTCGCTCCCGATTCTTTGAGCTGAGTTTGAACCTTGAGCAAGCGTTGCCGAAACTCGCTGTTGGTGATCGGATCGCTGTTGACCAACGCAACGATGTGGTCGACCGAGCGCGGGGTCACCGCAGAGGGGGTTTGGCCTTGGGCCAAACCGAAGAAAAACACCCCCCAGCACAGGGCCAACACAGGGGCCCAGCGGCCCATCGTCACAGCATCAGTCATATTGTTGGAATCGGCTCGGTGGGTTGACTTGTTCGCGCAAGAATTGGTAACGGGGGATGCTCTCGCGCAGGGTTTGCAGCGGACTCACGCCCAAGCGTGAAAAGCCGACGAACTCCAGTTGGAACATGTAGCTGATATTTTTTTGTTCGGATCCGCGCTGGAGTTGGGAGGTCACAAACCGACCCACCCAACAACCGCCGTCGTACTCAAAGCCGGCCACCAAATCGGACACGGCTTTGTCTGCGACGTTGTAATTGATTTTGGCCACCGAGTACCAGCGGCCCACACCCAGGCCCCGCCCAGGTCCTTGGTCTTGGGCATCGGCGCCCCACAAGTCGCTCACCGGCCACTGCCAACCCAAGTCGACAAACTCGGTTTGCAGGGCGTTTGCTGTGGCTTTTTGGGTGCGCAAGCCCACGCTGACGGTGCGGTAGTTGGTGGGCGAATAACGCAGGGACGTGACCGTGCGTCGGGCAAATTCGGCTTGGTTGTCCAACTGCGCTTTGAAGTCCGCGGCCCAGCGATCGGTCAGGCGCACGTTGCCATCCAACAAGATGTCGCTGCGCACCTCGGTTTCGGCTTGAGGGCAGCCCACTTCACCCACGCAATCGGCCAAGGTCAAACGCTGCGCCAAACCCACTCGCGCCCACTCTGCGCCGTCAGCGGCACGCAGCCAACGGCTGGTCAAGCCAGCCGTCACCGCGCGCGTGTCGGAGAGGCGGTCGTGCCCTCCCCACAGGTTTTCGCTGAACAGTGTGGTGGTGTTGAATTCCTTGAACGCTGTGTCGTAGATGGGGTTGTTTTGAGCTTCAAAAGGCGTCCAAGTCCAGAACAGACGCGGCTCCAAGGTTTGTTGGTGCGACTGACCCAGCCAATCAAAATCGCGCTCAAAAATCAAACCCGTGTCCACACTCACGGTGGGTATGGACTTGGCGTAAGCCGTCTGGCCTTCGGCGTTTCGAGCGTCGAGCGCGTATTGAGAGGTGTGCCACTGAAACTTCGGCTTGATGAACCAGCCCGGCGCGCCCCAATCGCGAGAGACTTGCGACACCAAGACCGAACGGGCGCCGTTGTTAGCGTCAGCGGGGCCCTCGAGCGTGTTGCGCTCAAACTGGGTCCATTCGGCTTGCGCCGACAACTTCCAATCGCTCAGACCCGCCCAAGCCAATCCGGTCGGGTTGTAACGCCAAGCCAATGACGGCACCCGATTGAAAGGCACGCCAATCAAAGCCTCCGGCACCTGCAAGGTCTGCCACTGGTTGGCCAAAGCGCTGAACTGCCAAGGGCCACCGGCCCAAGACAGCTCAGTTTCGTTGTTGAGCAATCGGCTGGTCAAGGACTTGGTGCCGCGGGGGAAATCGCGCCAGTAGTTGTCATCGCCCACGCGGTTGAGGTTCCAACGCAAACGCGCCTCTCCACCCAAGCCCGCCGCCGCCAAAGCATGGTCCAAAGGCAAGCGGTGCGCATGTTGGTAAGACAAAGCCCAGCGGTCTTCGTTGTTGCGCAAGCCGTCATTGGGCATGAACGCCCCGCGGACCACGCCACCGGAGCCCGGCGTCATGTAACGGTATTCGGCGCCAAGGTCGATGCCACGTTTGGCCATGACCGTGGGGTAGAAGGTGGCGTCGTGATCGGGCGCGATATTCCAATACCAAGGCAAAGTCACTTCACCACCGTTGATGTTGTCCACGTTCAAGGTGGGCGGCAGCAAACCCGATTTGCGCTTGTTGCTGATGGGGAAAGTCAAATAGGGGCTGGCCAGCAAGGGCACGCCCTGAAACTCCAGCACAGCACCATAAGCTTCACCCACCTCCTCGACATGGTCCAACTCCACGCGGTCGCTGCGCATCATCCACGCGGGCAACCAATGCTCGCCAGGGGGACGTGGGCAAGTCGAATACCGCACGTCGTGCGCGGTGGTTTGCACTTGGTTGGCAAACTCCACCCGGGACGCATCGCCCTTGACCTCGTTGGCCAACAAAGTGAATTGGGGTTTTAAGAAAATGCCGCTGCTGGTCTCGGTGTTGTAGGTCAGCTCTTCGCCCACAAAGCGGTCGCCCATGCGGTTGAGTCGCACGTTGCCACGGGCCCGGGCTTGGTTGGTGGTTTGGTCAAAGTCCAAACGGTCGGCATCGATGACCACATCGTGACGGCGCAAGCTGGCCGCACCTTGAATGTCCACGTTTTGGCCGGCAGAGCCTTCCACCAACTGGCCGCCCACAAACGTGGGGGCGTCGCTGAGCGCCTCTTCGCTCAAGCGCGGCACCATCTCCAAAGAGGGCTTGAGGTCCAAAACGCCTTCCTCTGCTGCGGCTGGGGTACCGAGCATCAGGCAGAGCAAAGGAAGGCAGGCGGCTGTCCACCGGCGCTGCTCACGCAAACGGCGAATGGAACGCTCTTGATCGAATTCAGGATTCATATCGAGTGGACAACGGTTTGTAAAATCAGTAAGCATTATCCTATGCGCTGCGCCGCGGTGCGCTTTGCCGCCAATCTGATGATCCAAGCCCCCATGAACACCCTGCTCACCCCCGTGACGTGGACCGATCCCGAACGTGAACAGGTGTTTGGCCGGTGGTTACAAAACCAATCGGCTCAGCACGCCTTGGAGGTGGGCAGCTTGCGCCCCGCCTCGGCCGACGCCAGCTTTCGCCGCTACCTGCGCATCGACCACCAGCAGGGCCACAGCCTGATCATCATGGACGCGCCGCCGGCCCAAGAAAACTGCCGCCCCTTCGTGGACATCGCCGCTTTGCTGCGCCAAGCCGGTCTGTTGGTGCCCGAAATCTTGGCCTGGGACGAACCCAACGGTTTCATGCTGATGAGCGACCTGGGTGAACACACCATGATGGAGCGCATCGACCGCGACCAACCACAGGCCAACCACGCCCAGTACATGGCCGCCACCGACAGCCTGTTGGCTTGGCAGCTGGCCTCCCAGCCGGGTGTGCTGCCCGCTTACGACGAAGCGGTGCTGCGCCGCGAAGTCCAGCTGTTTCCCGATTGGTACTTGGCCCAACACAAAGGCATCACACTGAACGATGGCCAAAGCCGCACCTTGCAGTCGGCCTTTGACAGCATCGTGGCGCACAACCTCATCGGCCCCAAGGTCTATGTGCACCGCGACTTCATGCCGCGCAACCTGATGCTGCCGCGCCAGCCGGGCCACACGCCCGCTCAACAGCTGGGCGTGCTCGACTTCCAAGACGCGCTCTACGGCCCCGTCACCTACGACATCGCCAGCCTCATGCGCGACGCCTTCTTGACGTGGGAAGAAGACTTCGTCATCGACGTGACCATCCGCTATTGGGAGAAGGCCCGCAAAACCGGCCTATTGGACTTTGAAGACTGGCACAGCGACTTCGGCGCCTTCTACCGCGCCGTGGAGTGGATGGGCTTGCAGCGCCACCTCAAGGTCGCGGGCATTTTTGCGCGCCTGACGCTGCGCGACGGCAAGCCCAAGTACTTGGCCGACGCACCGCGTTTCATCCACTACATCCGCTCCACCGCGCACCGCTACCGAGCGCTGGGCCCGCTGCTCAAACTCATCGACGAGATCGAGGGTTTTGAAGCCGCCAGTGGCTACGCCTTCGGCCGGGTCTGACGCGCGCATGCCCCGCTACCACTGCCCCTTGCCGCTGAGCGCCGGCGCTGAGCTGACGCTGCCCCCCGGCACCGCGCGCCACGTGCAGGTGCTGCGCCACCAACCGGGCCACACCATCACCCTGTTCAACGGCGAAGGCGGGCAGTGGCAAGCCACCGTCACCCACATGGGCCGCAGCGATGTGCAGGTGCGGGTGGACCACTTTGAGGCGCTGGAATGCGAGTCGCCACGGCCGGTCACGCTGGTGGTGGGCATGCCCGCCAACGACCGCATGGACTGGCTGGTGGAAAAAGCCACCGAGCTCGGCGTTCACGCCATCGAGCCCTTGCACACCGCACACAGCGTGCTGCGCTTGAGCGGTGAGCGTGCTCAGAAAAAACAATCCCACTGGCAATCGGTGGCCGTGGCCGCGTGTGAGCAGTGCGGCCGCAACCGCGTGCCCCAGGTGGCCCAGGTGACCGATTGGGCCGTCATGCTCAAAGTGCCGCGCACCGGCCTGCGGCTGGTGCTGTCGCTGGCCGAAGGCACACGGCCATTGGCGCACGTTTTGGCCGAACACCCCGCGGACACCCACGTGTGCTTTTTGAGCGGCCCTGAAGGCGGCCTGAGCCCCAGCGAAGACGCCCAAGCGCGCGCGAATGGCTGGTTGCCCGTGACCTTGGGCGCTCGGGTGCTGCGCGCCGAAACCGCGGCCTTGGCCGCGCTGGTTTTGGCCCACGCTGTATAAACAGTGGCTGATGAATAAAAACCTCTGGCTGCTGGCCGCCGCACAAGGCCTGTTCCTGACCAACAACGTGGTCTTCATTGCGATCAGCGGTTTGGTCGGGCTGAGCTTGGCGCCCCTGGGCTGGATGGCCACGCTGCCGGTCATGGGCTATGTGGTGGGCGGCGCGCTGTCCACGCCGCTGGTGGCGCGCACGCAGTCCGCCTTTGGTCGACAGGCTTCCTTTCAAATTGGCTTGGCCGTGGCCTTGGGTTCGGCCTTGCTGTGCTACTGGGCGGCCATGGCCGGCAACTTCTGGTTGCTCGTGACGGCCACCGTGATCGCGGGCTACTACAGCGCCAACGGCCAGCTCTACCGCTTTGCGGCGGCTGAATTGGCCGTGCCCGAATTCCGCGAGAAAGCGGTCTCGCTGGTGCTGGCCGGCGGTCTGGTGGGCGCGGTCTTGGGCCCCAACTTGGCCTCGCGCACGCGCAACCTGCTCGAGGTGCCGTTTGCCGGCGCTTACCTGTCGCTCGCGGTGGTGGCGCTGTTGTCCATGTTCATCATGGCTTTTTTGCGATTTCCCCCCTTACCCCCCAAACAAGCCGGCGCATCCACGGGTCGACCACTGTCGGTCATCATGCGACAGCCGGTGTTCATCGTGGCCACGGCGGGCGCGGCCTTGGGCTACGGCGTGATGAACCTGCTCATGGCCGCCACGCCGCTGGCCATGCAGGTCTGTGGGTTTGAATTTGACGACGCCGCACTGGTGTTGGAGTGGCACGTGATCGGCATGTTCGCGCCGGGCTTTTTCACTGGCCACCTGATCAAGCGTTTTGGGGTGCTCACCCTCATGGGCGTGGGCGTGGCGCTCAACGTGCTGTGCGTGGCCATTGCGCTCTCGGGCGTGAACCTGCACCAGTTTTTGATTGCCTTGTTTTTGTTGGGCGTGGGCTGGAATTTCTTGTTCACCGGCAGCACCACGCTGTCGCTGCAAGCCTATGCGCCCGAAGAAAAAGACCGCGCTCAAGGCGCGATCAATTTCTTTGTGTTCGCCACCATGGCGGTGACCTCGTTTGCCTCGGGCGCGCTGGTGACCACCCAGGGTTGGGCTTGGCTCAACATCGGCTCCTTGTTGCCTTTGGCACTGACCGGCGCGGCCTTGGTCTGGCTGGCCGCGGTGCGCGTCAAAACGCCCTGAGCCAATCTTGCAGGCGCGCCCACACCGGTGCGGCCAACTCGGGCGTCTCGTTGAAGATCTCGTGGTACAGGCTTGGAAACTCTTGCGCTTGCAGCATGGACGCCGCTGCGGCACGGGCCCAGCGGCGACTGCCCTCTGGGTCCACCAAGGCATCGTCACTCGCGAACATCAGCAAGGTGGGTATGCGCCACTGCGCAGCCGCTGAGAAAACAACTGGGGCGTTGTCGAGCATGCCGTGGATGAGCCGCGCGGACACGCGGCTGTGCACCCAGGGATCGTTCTCATAAGCCGCCACCACCGCAGGGTCGTGCGACAAACGTTCGGGGTGCAAGCCATTGGAGATGGTCACGTCGGGCGCCCAGCGTTGCATGAACGCCAGCAAACGCTGCTGCGGCCACGACAAACCCAAGGCCAGCGCAGGCGAAGACAAAACCAAGCCATCCAACCGTTCGGTGCCTCGTGCCACCAAGGCCGCGGCCACCAAGCCACCCATGCTGTGGCCCAAAACCACGCACGGCAAACCATCGCCATTGGCGGCTTGCATGTGGCGCAGCACCGAGGCTGCGTCGTCGATCAGTGCCGCCGTGTGCGGCAAGACGCCGCGGGCACCATCCGATCGGCCATGTCCCCGGTGGTCGTGCGCCCACACCTCAAACCCTTGGGCCACCAAAGTCTGCGCCAGCGCTTCGTAACGGCCCGCATGCTCGCCCAAGCCATGGATCACGTGCACCCGCCCACGGCCCGACGGTTGGGAGGCGGTCCACCGGTAGGTGGTCAAACGCGTGCCGTCTTGGGCAGTGAAATCGCCCAGTGTGGCGGTCAGCGGCATGCTCACGGCATGCGTGCCACCACCTCGGCCACCGACGCCGTCAAACGTCGGGCGTAGTCAAGGTGCAAAAACTCGTTCGGACCGTGAGCGTTGCTCTTGGGCCCAAGCACACCACACACCATCATCTGCGCCTGGGGGAAACCTTGGCTGAGCATGTTCATCAAGGGGATCGTGCCGCCTTGTCCGATGGTGCCGCAGGCCGCGCCGAAGTGGGCTTGAGAAGCACTTTGCAAAGCCGACTCAAACCAATCGCTGGTGCTCGGCGCGTTCCAACCGCTGGCCGCACCCGCAGGCGTGAAGGTCACTTTGGCCTGGTAAGGCGCGTTGTCTTCGAGCAAAGTTTTCAACTGCTCCACCGCTTGAGAGGCCTCCACCAAAGGCGGCAGTCGCAAGCTCAGCTTGAAGGCGGTGTAAGGCCGCAGCACATTGCCTGCGTCTTGCAAGGCCGGAAAGCCCTGCGCGCCGGTCACCGACAAGGTCGGGCGCCAAGTGCGGTTGAGCAATGCCTCCACCGGGTCGCTGGTCGTGGGCAAGGCAAAGGCGGTGGAGCCGCCGCAGTCGTGGTGCGCCCACGGGAATCGGCGAAACAACTCGTCGCCCAAAATGTCGGCGGTCACGCGGGCCTGCGCCAACCGTTCGGCCGGCACTTCGCAATGGAAGACATCGGGCAACAAACGGCCGGTGCCGCTGTCTTCCAAACGGTCGAGCACGTTGCGCAAAATGCGAAAACTCGACGGCACCAAACCCGAGGCATCGCCCGAGTGGACACCTTCGGTGAGGATGTCCACGCGCAGCGTGCCGCTGGCCATGCCGCGCAAACTGGTGGTCAGCCACAGCTGGTCGTAGTTGCCCGCGCCGCTGTCCAAACAAATCACCAAACCCACATCGCCCAAACGATTGCGCAGCGCGTCCACGTAAGGCAACAAGTCGGACGAGCCGCTTTCTTCGCAGGTTTCAATCAGGCCCACGATGCGCGGGTGGGCGCGGCCTTGGGCCTGAATGGCTTGAATGGCCGCGATGCTGGCATAGACCGCGTAACCGTCGTCGGCGCTGCCACGGCCATACAACTTGCCGTCCACGACCTTGGGCGTCCATGGGCCCAAATCGCTGCGCCAACCGTCGAACTCGGGTTGTTTGTCCAAGTGGCCGTACATCAAAACCGTCTGACCCGAAGCGGGTGCGGGCGTGCCGTCTCGACCGGCCGAGGCGGGCAATTCAAAAAAGAGGACCGGGGTGCGGGCGACGCCTTGGGCGTTGTTCAGGCGGATGATTTCGCAGCGCAGGCCCGGCACGCGCTGCTGCTCCACCCAATCGGTGGCGCTTTGCAAAACCCGCGCCAAATGGCCGTGTGCCGCCCAATCGGGGTCGAACATGGGCGACTTGGCTGGTACCGCGATGTAGTCGGTCAAAGCAGGCACGATGCGATCGCCCCACGCCGCGTTCACATCGGCTTGCAGCTGGGCAGTGTTCAAAACGGTGGGCTCAATGCGTGCGTTCATGGTGGCTCCTCAACGGGTAAACAAAAACACGGCCGTGCTGGCCCGCCAATTGGGCCAAGCGTGGATCTCTTGGCCTTCGTGCAAACCAAAACTGCGTTCGATGCTCAAGCCGTTGCGGCGGGCGAGCACCTCAAAGTCGGCGTGGGTGCCCACGCGGATGTTGGGCGTGTCGTACCACTGGTAAGGCAGGCGCTTGGTCACCGGCATGCGCCCTTGCATCACCGCCCAACGGTTGGGCCAATGGCCAAAGTTGGGGAAAGCCACGATGCCTTGGCGGCCCACGCGGGCGGTCTCGCGCAACATGGTTTCGGTGTTGCGCAGGTGCTGCAGCGTGTCGATTTGCAGCACCACATCAAAGGAGTTGTCCTCGAACATGGCCAAGCCATCTTCCAAGTTGAGCTGCAGCACGTTGATGCCGCGGCGCAAACTGGCCTGCACCTTGTGGTCGTCGATCTCCACGCCGTAGCCCGAGCAGCCGCGCTGCGCTTGCAGGTAAGCCAGCATGGCGCCGTCGCCACAACCCAAATCCAGCACGCGCGAGCCCTCGGGCACCAAGCGGGCGATGCTGTGCATCACGTTGTTGTCGCTCATGCCACCCCCTGCGAGACGGTTTGTTCAAAATACGCCCGCACCTCTTGGTGGTAGCGCGCATCGTCGAGCAAAAAGGCGTCGTGCCCGTGAGGCGCGTCGATCTCGGCGTAGCTCACGTCGCGGCGGTTGTCGAGCAAAGCCTTGACAATCTCGCGGCTGCGCGCGGGCGCAAAACGCCAATCGGTGGTGAAGCTGATGAGCAGAAACTTGGCACGGGCTTTGACCAACGCGGTGCTCAAACGGCCGCCGTGTTCTCGCGCTGGGTCGAAATAGTCCAAGGCGCGGGTGATGAGCAAATAGGTGTTGGCGTCGAAATACTCGCTGAACTTGTCGCCTTGGTAGCGCAAGTAGCTCTCGATCTGAAACTCCACCGCTTGGGTGGAATAGCGGTACGCCTGCTCAGCCAAGGCTTCGCTTTGACCCTCAAGGGGTTTTTGTGTGCGCCCAAATTTCTCGTTCATCACGTCGTCGCTGAGGTAGGTGATGTGGCCGATCATGCGCGCGATGCGCAAGCCCCGGCGCGGCAAAGTGCCGTGGCGCAGGTAGTGGCCCTCGTGGAAGTCGGGGTCGGTGACGATGGCGCGGCGCGCCACTTCGTTGAAGGCGATGTTTTCCGCGTTCAGGTTGGGCGCACTGGCCACCACCACCGCGTGCTTCACCCGATCGGGGTATTGCAAGGCCCACGACAAGGTTTGCATACCACCCAAGCTGCCACCCATGACGGCCGCCAGCGTGTGGATGCCCATGGCATCGAGCAAGCGGGCTTGAGCATCAACCCAGTCCTCCACCGTCACCACGGGAAAGTCCGCACCCCAAGGCTGGCCTGTGGCGGGGTTGATGTGGGTCGGGCCGGTCGAGCCAAAGCACGAGCCCAGGTTGTTCACGCCAATGACGAACCAACGGTTGGTGTCCACAGGCTTGCCGGGGCCGATCATGTTGTCCCACCAGCCTTCGCTGCGCGGGATGGGATGGCCTTGCGCGTCGGCGTGGCGACCGGCCACGTGGTGGGACGCGTTGAGCGCGTGGCAAATCAACACCGCGTTGGACTTATCGGCGTTGAGCTCGCCGTAGGTTTCCACCACCAGTTCGTAGGCGGGCAGCACCGCGCCGCTGCGCAGGGTCAGGGCTTGGTCAAATCGGTACGTTCGAGGCGTGACGATCACTTGTGCTTTCCTCGTCGAGCGAGGTCCTGAAACAAAAAAACCCAGTGCCGCTGCCAGCGAGACCGGGGTCTCCCCTTTAGCGGCATTTTTAAACGCGCCCGCAATTCGGATCAAATCGGCGCGGTTCTTAGTATAGAGCCTGGGGCTTTTCCCTTGAAGTGTTGTTATTGAACGTCACCCTTGGTGGGTCAAGGTGGCAAAAGTGAAAAAGTCACTGGCACCCATACATTCAGCGCATAATGCCTTGGCGAGCGTCTGTAGACCTCGCATGACAAGTGATCGGTCAGTTTCGCGTGCTACAGCGTCAATACAGTTTTTGTTGTGCTAACGGGGCCCCATCGCTATTTTTTCTGTGTATTTTGAGGAGTCCCTAAATGGGCAACAAACTGTACGTTGGCAATTTGCCATACACCGTTCGCGACGAAGACCTGCAACAAGCTTTTGGCGACTTCGGTTCTGTTAGCAGCGCCAAGGTCATGATGGAGCGTGACACTGGTCGTTCCAAAGGCTTCGGCTTTGTGGAAATGGGCAGCGATGCCGAGGCGCAAGCCGCTATTGAAGGCATGAATGGCCAATCTTTGGGTGGACGTAGCCTCGTCGTGAACGAAGCTCGCCCCATGGAAGCCCGTCCTCCCCGCACCGGCGGCGGCGGCTTCGGCGGCGGTCGTCGTGAAGGCGGCGGCGGCTTCGGCGGCGGTGGCAACGATGGCGGCTTCCGTAGCCCCTACGGCGGCGGCGGTGCTGGCGGCGGTGGCCGTCGTGAAGGTGGCGGCGGCGGCGGCCGTGGCGGTTACTGATCGCCCCTTTTGATCCGGTTCCAACCGGCTCAAAACCAAAAAGCCCCACGGTTCGCCGCGGGGCTTTTTTTATGTCCTCGCCGCTCAGGGTGCTGTTGGCTATGGCTTGTTTGGGATGAGCTCCACCCGCACTCGACCTTCAAACACCACCTGTTCCTGCTCACCGGAATACTCGAGGCCCTTGGCCGCGATGCGGTCGTTGCCACGCACGATGAGCACCGGTTGGTCCGAAAACAGGCGGCTCGGCTCGGTGTAGATGCGCAAAAATTCGCTTTCAAAACGAACCGGGGCCTTGGCCTGCCCTTTGGCATCAACGCCGCTGCGCAGCACCACGGCGTTACCGGTCAAATCAAACTCGTTGCTCTGGCTGTTGCTGGTAAGTCGGTTGGCCGTGGCATTGGTGACCGCGCCCTTTTCGTCGAGTGAACGCACACGGGCTTGGTCGATTTCAATCGCATCGGTGTCGGGTCGGTGGCGCCCCTCTTGCCCGAACAGCTCGGTGCGCAAGCGGCCGTCGGGCGCAAATGAACGCACGGAAAACTCGCGCATGAAAAAATCGGGCTCCGACGACAAAGGCCGCTCAACGCGTGGCTCTTTGGGCTCTGGCGTGGCTTGCAACAGCGCGTAGGTGCCGGCAGCCAACAAGGCCATTAACAACATCGGCAAATAAGCGGCCAACAGGTCCCAAACCCTGCGCAAATGGGCCATCGGTCGCTTCATTCGCCGTACACCTGTAACAAGCGGTCGTAAGCCCCGGTGGCCGACAACAGCAAATCGCACAACTCTCGCACCGCGCCGTTGCCACCGCTGCGCTGCGTCACCCAATGCGCTTGCGCCAGCACCTCGGCGTGCGCGTTAACCGGTGCACAGGCCAAGGCGGCGCGGCGCATCATCGGTAGGTCGGGCCAGTCGTCGCCCATGGCCGCGGCTTGCGCCCAATCCAGCCCCAACTCGGCCAAGATGGCTTCGGCGGCGGGGCGTTTGTCTTCGGTGCCAAAGCGGGCGTGTGTCACGCCCAAGGCTCGCAAACGCTCACGCAGCGGCGCGCTGTCTCGTCCCGTCACCACCGCGGGCGTGATGCCCGCGCGTTGCAGCAACTTGATGCCGTGGCCGTCTAAGGTGTTGAAGCGTTTGAGCGTTTCGCCCTGGTCACTGAACAACAAGCCGCCATCGGTGAGCACCCCATCCACATCGAAAAACACCACGCGCACCGTTTGGGCGCGCTGCAGCAAAGCCGCGTCGAAAGACAGCACCGGTTTGAGTGTGGGCAAGGGGTTGCTCATATGACTTTGGCCCGCATCAAATCGTTGCTGTTGAGCGCACCGCACAAGCGACCTTCGGCGTTGACCACCAAGACGCTGGTGATGCGGTGCGCTTCCATCAGGTCGGCGGCTTCCGCGGCCAAGGCGTCGGCTCGCACGGTGCGGGGCTGCGCCTTCATGACATCGGCAGCCGATAGTTCGCGCAAATCACCGTGTGTGCCTTGTTCGATCAAGCGGCGCAAATCGCCGTCGGTGAAGATGCCCGCCACCCGGTCCTGCGCATCGACGATGGCGCAAGCGCCCAAACCTTTGGCGCTGATTTCTTTCATGAGCACCATCAAGTTGGCCTTGGGAGATACCTTGGGCACGCCATCACCGCTGCGCATGACATCGCTCACCAAGGTCAGCAATTTGCGGCCCAACGCACCACCGGGGTGCGAGCGGGCAAAGTCGTCGGCCTTGAAACCGCGCGCATCGAGCAGCGACACGGCCAGGGCATCGCCCATGGCCAACTGCGCCGTGGTGCTGGCGGTGGGGGCTAGGTTGTGTGGGCAGGCTTCTTTGTCGACCGAGGTGTCGAGCACCACGTCGGCGTGTCGACCCAAGGCCGAATCGCGGCGCCCGGTCATGGCGATCATGGGCACACCCATGCGTTTGATGAGCGGCAAGATCGCCGTGAGTTCTTCGCTCTCGCCGCTGTTGCTGATCGCCACCACCACGTCGGCGGCGGTGATCATGCCCAAGTCGCCGTGGCTGGCCTCGGCCGGGTGCATGAACATCGCGGGCGTGCCGGTGGAGGCCAAGGTGGCGGTGATCTTGCGGCCCACGTGACCGCTCTTGCCCATGCCGGTGACGACCACCCGGCCCGTGCAGGCCAAGAGCAAACCGGTGGCTTTGACGAACTCTTCGCCCACACGGCCCGCCATGGTGGTCAAGGCTTGTGCCTCGATGCTCAAGGTTTCTTGGGCCAAAGCAATCGCTCGCAGGGCATCAAAGGGTGTTGAAGGGCGGGTGACCATGGGTCAATTATCGGTTATCCACAGGCCATAATGGCCCGATTCTGTTTCTCACAGGCCCTGCCATGGATTCCTCTGCTTATCTGCGCGAACACATCCGCACCGTGCCCAACTGGCCCGCCACCGGCGTGCAGTTCCGCGACATCACGCCCTTGCTGCAAAACCCCAAGGTGTTTCGCGTGTTGATCGACACCTTTGTGCACCGTTACATGGACCCGGCCCTGCGCCCCACGGTGGTGGCGGGCTTGGACGCGCGTGGTTTCATCATCGGCTCGGTCTTGGCCTATGAGCTCGGCGTGGGCTTTGTGCCGATCCGCAAAAAAGGCAAGCTGCCCTTCACCACGGTGGAAGAAACCTACGAACTTGAATATGGCAGCGCCACCGTCGAGCTGCACACCGACGCCGTCAAAGCGGGTGACCGCGTGGTGCTGATCGACGACCTGATCGCCACCGGCGGCACCATGATGGCGGGCAAAAAACTGCTCGAGCGTTTGGGCGCCGAGATCATCGAAGGCGCGGCCATCGTGACCTTGCCCGAGCTCGGTGGAGAAACCAAACTGCGCGAGTCGGGCCTTTCGCTGTTCACCTTGGTGGATTTTTTGGGGCACTGAAGCGCCCCGCTCGGCCTCACTTGCCGATACAAAAACGCGAGAAGATCTCGCCGAGCAAATCGTCGGCGGTGAATTCGCCCGTGATCTCGCCCAAGGCCTGCTGCGCCAAGCGCAGCTCTTCGGCCAACAAATCCAAATGCTCGGCTTGTGCCTGCAGCCAATGCTGCGCTTGGGTGAGGTGACTGTCCACCCGCGCCAAGGCTTGCAAGTGGCGTTCACGCGCCATGAACACGCCTTCGCTGGCGGGCTGCCAACCGGCCCACTGCAACAAACGCTGACGCAAATCGGTCAAGCCCTCACCCGAGAACGCCGACAAAGCCAAAGCACCCTCGGGCAAACGCTGCGCAAGGGCTTTGGCGCTCACCTGGTCGCGCTTGCTGCCCACGTGCAGCACCTGCACGCCGCTGGGCAAGGCCGCGGCGATGGCCGCGTCATCGGCTTGGTAGGTGGCTTCGTTGCAGCGCGTGAGGTCGTGCAAAAACAGCACCGCATCGGCTTGGCGAATTTGATCCCACGCACGCTCAATGCCGATTTGCTCGACCACATCGACCTCGGGGCTCTCACGCAAGCCAGCCGTGTCGATCACGTGCACCGGCACGCCTTCGATCTGGATGGTTTGCTGCACCACATCGCGCGTGGTGCCCGCAATCGGGGTGACGATGGCCAACTCGGCACCGGCCAGCGCGTTGAGCAAGGAGCTCTTGCCTGCGTTGGGCTGACCGGCGATCACCACCGTCACGCCTTGGCGCAAAAGCGCGCCTTGTTGGGCTTGGGCTCGCACCTGCGTGAGCTGGCCCATCAGGCGCGACAGCTGACCTTCGGCGTCCGCTTTTTTCAGGAAGTCGATTTCTTCTTCGGGGAAGTCCAGCGTGGCCTCGACCAACATGCGCAGGTGGATGAGGGCATCGCGCAGCGTGTGCACCTCGTGTGAAAACGCGCCAGCCAAAGACCGACTCGCGCTGCGCGCCGCCGCTTCGGTGCTGGCGTCGATCAAATCGGCCACGGCCTCGGCTTGGGCCAAGTCCATCTTGTCGTTCAGGAATGCGCGCTCGGTGAATTCGCCCGGGCGCGCAGGGCGCAAGCCCACCAAACGCGGCTGCCTCGTCACGGGGTCGAGCTCGGCGGCCACCGCCAAGCAATGCGCCATGAGCAGCTGCAGCACCACCGGCCCGCCGTGCGCTTGCAGCTCCAACACGTCTTCACCGGTGTAGGACTGCGGCGCCACAAAGTGGATCGCCAAACCGTGGTCGATGGGCGATCCATCGGTGTTCAAGAACGGCAAGTAGGTGGCTTGGCGCGGCACCAGACCTCGACCGAGCAGCGCCTGCACAAAACCCGACAAGGAGCGCCCCGACACGCGCACGATGCCCACCGCACCGCGTCCGGGCGCAGTGGCAATGGCGACGATGGGCTGGGTCGATGCGCTGAGCATGGGGCTGGATACAAAAGGGCCGCTTGCGCGGCCCTCTGTGCTTACTTCTTGAAGTCTGGCATGCTGAACTTCAGCGGCACACCCATGCGGTGGTTGATGTGCGCTTGTTGGAGGATGGTCAGCACGTTGTTCGTGATCCAGTACAGCACCAAGCCTGCGGGGAAGAAGAAGAACATCACCGAGAACATGATGGGCATGAGCCACATCAGCTTGGCTTGCAGTGGGTCCGGTGGCAGCGGGTTGAGCGCCGTCTGGATCACTGTGGTGATGGCCATGACCAAAGGCAAGATGAAGTAGGGGTCGGGTGTGGACAGGTCAGAGATCCAAGCAATCCAAGGCGCGTTGCGCATTTCCACCGACGACAAGAGCACCCAGTACAAAGCAATGAACACGGGGATCTGGATCAGGATGGGGAAGCAGCCGCCCAAAGGATTGACCTTTTCGTCGCGGTACATCTTCATCATTTCCTGCTGCATTTGCTGCGGGTTGTTCTTCAGGCGTTCTCGCATTTCCATGATGCGCGGGTTGATCTTCTTCATCTTGGCCATGCTGCGGTAAGCGCTGGCGTTGAGCCAATAGAACGCCGCCTTGATCAGCACCACCAACAACACGATCGCCCAACCCCAGTTGCTCACAAAGCCGTGGATTTTTTCCAGCAACCAGTACAGGGGCTTGGCCAAGATGGTCAACCAGCCGTAGTCCTTCACCAATTCCAAGCCCGGGGCCATGACCTCAAGCAGTTTCTCGGCCTGAGGGCCCACGAACAGCGGTGTGTCGATGGCTTTGGATGCGCCCGGGGCAATGCTGCCCATGGGGATCTTCATGCCCACACGGTAGAGATTGGTGCTGTTGGGCACTTTCTCGACGTAGTTGCTGCGGGCCACGCCATCGGCCAGCGTCCAGGCTGTGATGAAGTAGTGCTGCACCATGGCGACGTACCCGTCGTTGGACTGCTGCACAAAAGTGGCTTTGTTTTTGTCGATCTCTTCGAACTCGACTTTTTGGTACTTCTCGGTGCCGCTGTAAATGGCGGGGCCGGTGAAGGTGGAGTAAAACGGCGTTTCGTTGGTCACCGAGCTGCTGTCGCGCACCAGTTGCACGTAGAGCTCAGGGCTCTGGGCTTGTTCGCTCACGTTGCGCACCTCGTGCTTGACGGCGATGTCGTAACGACCACGGCCCAAGGTGTAGGTTTTGACCAACTGCAAACCGTTCACGGCATCAGAGGCGAACGCCACTTCCAAGCTGTTTTGGCCATCGGCCAAGGCCTTGGCGGTGCCGGTCCAGCGCATGGGGGTCTTGTGGTTGGGAAACACGCCACCGATCAAACCGGTTTGCACCACATAGGTTTTGTCGCCGCTTTGCTGCAACAAGGTCAGGGGGTCGACCTTCTCGCCTTTGTCCACGCCCGTGATGGCCGCGTGGTCCAAGAGCTGTGCGCCCACCAAAGAGCCGCCTTCGCTGCTGAACACCAAGCGGTACACGTCGGTCGTGACCTCAAAGGTCTGAACCGGCATGGCCGATTCGCCGCCAGCGGGCGCACTGGCCGAGCTGGCCACACTGGCGCTGGCTTGCGGCAAAGCGCCGGCAGCACCGGTGGCGGTGGCGGGTGCGTTGGCCGTCGCTGGGGCGGGGGCCTTTTGGGATGCGCCAAAAAAGAAGGGTGGTTGACCGTTGTGAATCTGCCATTTGTCCCAGATCAGGACCATGGACATACCAAAAATCACCCACAGGATGGATCGACGAATGTCACTCATGACGGCTTCTTTTCTGAGGAGTTGGAGGTAAAACGGGAAAACAAAGTCTGGCTGGGCACCGGATCGCAACCGCCTTGGCACCAAGGATTGCAACGCACCAAACGGTGCACCATTAAATACGAGCCCACGGCCACCCCATGGCGCTCCATGGCTCCGATGGCATAGACCGAACACGTAGGCTCAAAGCGACAGCTGTTGCCCAACCAGGGGCTGAGCAACAATCGGTAGACCTTGATGAAACCCACCATGAAGCGGCGCGGCCATTCAAACATGGGCGACACCTTGGAGCTTGAGTTGCGCAAAAAGTTGCTGCAACTCGGCGCGCGCAGCCGCCTTCAGTGCCGGCGACGTGGCGCTGATGAACTGCTGACGGTTGAATTCGCTGCGCAAACGCACCACCCAAGCCTTGGCCGGCAAGGGCGTGGGCAGGGAGCGGTTCACTTCGTAAATTTGGCGGCGCAAGGCGTTGCGCGTCACCGCGCGCTTGGCCCACCGTTTGGGCAAGACCACACCCAACCATGCACCGACGTGTGGAAACAAGTCGTGCCCGGCGTGTTGGCCCGAGAGCGGCGCGCTGTGCAATGCGAAGTGGGGGGTTTTGGCCACGGTTTGTCCCGCCATGACGGCTTGGAACTGAAGCCGAGACGTGATGCGGTGGGTCACCGGTACGCCTCAGGCTTGGAACGGTTGCGGGCGCAGCGGTAGGTCTGCGTCCCGCGCACGGCGAACCCGCTTAGACGGCCAAGCGCTTGCGGCCCTTGGCGCGGCGTGCGTTGATCACAGCACGACCGCCACGGGTTTTCATGCGAACGAGAAAACCGTGGGTACGGGCGCGGCGAATTTTGGAAGGCTGGTAAGTGCGTTTCATGATGGGTCTTCTTAATCAGACAAAGAACCCAAGATTATCGCAAAAAAAACACCGTGCTGGCAAATACTTGGCGCAAACAGCAACAGCATCACCTCCAAAATGCGAAATTCGTCATTTAGGGACTTCCCTAGGCTTTCTCAGCTTGTGGATAACTTGCCGGGCGGACTACAATGGGCCGCCTGCCCAAAGCGATTTATCCACAATTTTAAGAACACCGGTACCCGACATGAGCGAGGGCAACACCCCCAACCCCCAGCGCGACGCAGCGCCCGATTTGTGGCAAGCCTGCCTCGACGTTTTGGCCCAAGACATCCCCGAACAGCAGTTCAACACCTGGATCCGCCCCCTCGTGGCGCAGGTGTCCGCCGACGCCACCCAAGTCACGATTCAGGTGGCCAACCGCTTCAAAATGGACTGGGTCCGCACCCAATACGCCCACCGCATCAGCGAAACCCTGAGCAACTTGGCCAACCACCCCGTGACCGTGGAGTTAGCACTTGCTACCCGCGAAGGTACAGCCAAATCAACGCCTCGAACACCCGTCGTCAACGACGACCTCTTGTCGGAGTTGCCCGACATGGCCCTGGTGGCCGCGTCCAACAGCGGCGGCCCGAAGTCGCGCCTGAACCCCGCGCTCACCTTTTCTGCGCTGGTCGAAGGCACGGCCAACCGCATGGCTCGGGCCGCAGCCATGCACGTGGCCGGCAGCTTGGGGCAGCTCTACAATCCACTGTTCATTTATGGCGGTGTTGGCTTGGGCAAGACCCACTTGATGCACGCCATCGGCAACCATTTGCTCGCCGACCGCCCCAAAGCCAAAGTTCTCTACATCCACGCCGAGCAGTTCGTCTCGGATGTGGTCAAAGCCTATCAGCGCAAGACCTTTGACGAATTCAAAGAGCGCTACCACTCGCTCGATTTGCTGCTGATCGACGATGTGCAGTTCTTCGCCAACAAAGAGCGCACCCAAGAAGAGTTCTTCAACGCCTTTGAGGCGCTGCTGGCCCGCAAGAGCCACATCGTGCTGACCAGCGACACCTACCCCAAAGGCCTGGCCGACATCCACGAGCGACTGGTCTCGCGCTTCGACTCGGGCCTGACCGTGGCGATCGAGCCGCCCGAGCTGGAAATGCGCGTGGCCATCCTGATCAACAAGGCGGTGGTCGAAAACACGCATTTACCCGAAGATGTGGCCTTTTTCGTCGCCAAACACGTGCGTTCGAACGTTCGCGAGCTCGAAGGCGCCCTGCGCAAGATCTTGGCTTATTCGCGTTTCAACCAAAAAGAGATCTCCATCCAATTGGCCCGAGATGCGCTAAAAGATCTCTTGTCCATTCAAAATCGCCAGATCAGCGTCGAAAATATCCAAAAAACCGCCGCCGACTTCTACAAAATCAAAGTCGCCGACATGTACAGCAAGAAGCGCCCCGCCAGCATCGCCCGGCCGCGCCAAATTGCCATGTTTTTGGCCAAAGAACTGACGCAAAAAAGCCTGCCCGAGATCGGCGAATTGTTCGGCGGGCGGGACCACACGACCGTGCTGCACGCCGTGCGAAAAATCGCCGCCGAACGCCAAACCAACACCGAACTCAACCAACAACTGCACGTGCTGGAACAGACCCTCAAAGGCTAAAATACCAGCTGTTTGCCCCATTCAAACGAAAGAGCCCGAGACATGATCGTTTTCAAATCGACCCAGGACAAAATCCTCACCGCCATGCAATCGGTCGCGGGCATTGTTGAGCGTCGTCAAACCTTGCCGATCTTGGCCAACGTTTTGTTGCGCAAAACCGGCTCGCAAGTGCAGCTGACCACCAGCGACTTGGAAATTCAAATCCGCACCAACGCCGAACTCGCGGGCGACGAAGGCAACTTCGCCACCACCTTGGGCGCGCGCAAACTCATCGACATCTTGCGCACCATGCCCGCCGACCAAACGGTCAGCCTGGAAAACACCGGTGGCAAGCTCATCCTCAAAGGTGGCAAGAGCCGCTTCACGCTGCAAAGCATGCCCGCCGAAGATTTCCCCCTAGTGCAAGAGTCGCCCAGCTTCGGCCCCGTGTTCAGCGTGCCACAAAAAACGCTCAAGAGCTTGGTCAGCCAAGTCTCGTTCTCGATGGCCGTGCACGACATCCGTTACTACCTCAACGGCATCTTGTTCGTCGCCGAAGGCAAGCAGCTCTCACTCGTGGCCACCGACGGTCACCGCTTGGCGTTTTCGTCGGCCACGCTCGACGTGGACGTGCCCAAACAAGAAGTCATCTTGCCGCGCAAGACGGTGCTCGAGTTGCAGCGCTTGCTGTCCGACAAAGACGGCGCCATCGAGATGCAGTTCGCCGCCAACCAAGCGCGCTTCAGCTTCGACGGCATGGAGTTCGTGACCAAGCTGGTCGAGGGCAAGTTCCCCGACTACAACCGCGTCATCCCCAAGAACCACAAGAACATCGTCACCTTGGGCCGCGTGCCGCTGTTGGCTTCGCTGCAGCGCACCGCCATCATGACCAGCGACAAGTTCAAAGGCGTGCGACTGAACATCGAGCCCGGCACCTTGCGCGTGGCCTCGAGCAACGCCGAGCTGGAAGAGGCTGTTGACGAGCTCGACATCGACTATGGCGGCGACACCATCGAAATCGGCTTTAACGTCACCTACCTGATCGACGCTTTGCAAAACATGTCGCAAGACATGGTTCGCATCGAGCTGTCCGACGGCAACAGCTCCGCGCTGGTGACGAACCCCGAAGACAGCGCCTTTAAATACGTGGTCATGCCCATGCGCATTTAAGCGAACAGTCCCCAGAAGAACTTGCCAACCCGCTGCCCAGCGGGTTTGGCGTTTTTACAGCACCAGAGAAAAGCCAACATGTCCGAAGCCAACCAGAACAACGACGCCGTCAACACCGGCGCAGCCGCCGCCGACAGCTCCAACTTTCAGCCCACCATCGACGCCCACCAAGCCGGTGCCAGCGAAGGTTACGGCGAAGGCGCGATCCAAATCTTAGAAGGCCTGGAAGCGGTGCGCAAGCGCCCCGGCATGTACATCGGCGACACGTCTGACGGCACGGGCTTGCACCACTTGGTGTTCGAGGTGGTGGACAACTCCATCGACGAAGCCTTGGCCGGCCACTGCGACGACATCTTGGTGACCATCCACTCCGACAACTCCATCAGCGTGGTGGACAACGGACGCGGCATCCCCACCGGCGTGAAGATGGACGACAAGCACGAGCCCAAGCGCTCGGCCGCCGAAATCGCTTTGACCGAACTGCACGCGGGCGGCAAGTTCAACCAGAACAGCTACAAAGTGTCCGGCGGTTTGCACGGCGTGGGTGTGTCCTGCGTAAACGCGCTGTCCATCTGGCTGCGCCTGACCGTTCGCCGCGAAGGCAAGGTCCACCAAATCGAATTCGCACGCGGCTTTGTGCAAAACCGTTTGCTCGAAACCACCAAAGGTATCGAAGTCTCGCCCATGCGCGTGACCGGCGAAACCGAGAAGCGTGGCACCGAAGTGCACTTCTTGCCCGACACCGAGATCTTCAAAGAGAACAACGACTTCCATTACGAGATCTTGGCCAAGCGCTTGCGCGAGCTGAGCTTCTTGAACAACGGCGTGCGCATCCGCTTGAAGGACGAGCGCAGCGGCAAAGAAGACGACTTCTCGGGCGCCGGTGGCGTCCAGGGGTTTGTGAACTTCATCAACAAAGGCAAAACCGTTTTGCACCCCAACGTGTTCCACGCGCTGGGCGACCGCCAAAGCGACCAAGGCACCAACATCGGCGTGGAAGTGGCCATGCAGTGGAACAGCGGCTACAACGAGCAAGTGCTGTGCTTCACCAACAACATCCCCCAACGCGACGGCGGCACACACCTGACCGGCTTGCGCGCGGCCATGACCCGCGTCATCAACAAGTACATCGAAGAAAACGAGCTGGCCAAAAAAGCCAAGGTCGAAGTCACCGGTGACGACATGCGCGAAGGCCTGTGCTGCGTGCTGTCGGTCAAGGTGCCCGAGCCCAAGTTCTCCAGCCAAACCAAAGACAAGCTGGTGTCCAGCGAAGTTCGCGGCCCCGTGGAAGACGTGGTGGCGCGTTTGTTGTCGGACTACCTGCAAGAAAAACCCAACGACGCCAAGATCATTTGCGGCAAGATCATCGAAGCCGCTCGCGCCCGCGAAGCCGCCCGCAAAGCGCGCGAGATGACGCGCCGCAAAGGCGTGCTCGACGGCATGGGCTTGCCCGGCAAGTTGGCCGACTGCCAAGAAAAAGACCCGGCGATGTGCGAGATCTACATCGTGGAGGGCGACTCCGCCGGTGGCTCGGCCAAGCAAGGCCGTGACCGCAAATTCCAAGCCATCTTGCCCCTGCGCGGCAAGATCTTGAACGTGGAAAAAGCCCGCTACGAAAAGCTGCTCACGTCCAACGAAATCTTGACGCTCATCACCGCGCTGGGCACCGGCATCGGCAAAGCCGGTGGCGAAGGCGGCAACGCCGACGGCAAAGACGACTTCAACGTCGCCAAACTGCGCTACCACCGCATCATCATCATGACCGACGCCGACGTCGACGGCGCGCACATCCGCACCCTGCTGCTGACCTTCTTCTACCGCCAAATGCCCGAGCTGGTCGAGCGCGGCCACATCTACATCGCGCAGCCACCGCTCTACAAAGTCAAGGCCGGCAAAGAAGAGCTGTACCTGAAGGACGGCCCCGCGCTCGACGGCTTCTTGTTGCGCATCGCGCTCAAAGACGCCAGCGTCTTCACCGGCGGCCCCAACGGCAGCACGCTGAGCGGCGACACGCTCAACGAACTGGCGCGCAAGCACCAAGTGTCAGAAAACGTCATTGCCCGTTTGTCCAACTTCATGGACACCGAAGCCTTGCGCGCCATGGCCGACGGTGTGTCGCTGAACCTGGACAGCATGGAACAAGCCAAGTCCTGCGCGCCCGCGCTGCAAGCCAAGCTGCGCGAACTCAACACCACCGGCGTGCCCGCCGAAGTGTCCGCCGAGTTTGACGCGCGCACCGACAAGCCCATTCTGCGCATCAGCCGCCGCCACCACGGCAACATCAAGAGCAGCGTCATCACACAAGACTTTGTGCACGGCGCCGACTACGGCGCCCTAGCCGAAGCCGCCAACACCTTCCGCGGCATGTTGGCCGAAGGCGCGCGCGTCATGCGCGGCGAAGGCGACAAGCAAAAAGAAGAAAAGGTCGGCGACTTCCGCCAGGCCATGCGTTGGCTCATCGGTGAGGCCGAGCGCACCACCAGCCGCCAGCGCTACAAGGGCTTGGGCGAAATGAACCCCGAGCAGCTGTGGGAAACCACCATGGACCCCAGCGTGCGCCGCTTGCTGCGCGTGCAGATCGACGACGCCATCGAAGCCGACCGCGTGTTCACCATGCTGATGGGCGACGAAGTGGAGCCGCGCCGCGACTTCATCGAGACCAACGCTTTGCGTGCTGGGAATATCGATATTTGATTTGTTGAACTGCTGAGGTTACGACAGCAACGGCCACAGAGCCGGTTTGACTTCAGCTTGGGGGCTGGGAGGCCTGAATGGCGCGGGAGCTTGTTTTGTACTGTGACGAGTCGGACTCGTCAGGTAAACACTTTGCCAATTTTTACGGTGGTGCGCTTGTCGAGTCTGTCCACTTGGCGGAGGTGACTGCCCGCTTGGCCGCACGCAAAAACGAGCTGAACCTAATGAGTGAGGTGAAGTGGCAAAAGATTACCGATCCCTATGCTCAAAAGTACATGGATCTTGCGACAGAGATTTTTGATCTGGTTCGCGAAGGCAAAATCAAACTCCGCATCATGTTCACGCAGAATTATTTTTCTGCGTATCGCCTAACGACGGAGCAACGGGAAAACGGATTTTTCCTGCTGTATTACCAATTCATCAAGCATGCCTTTGGTCTTAAATTCGCTGGTTTACCAGACCGACCTGCAGCCGGTATCCGTATTTACTTTGACAAACTGCCAGACACTGCCGAGAAATGCTTGGCCTTCAAAGGCTTTGTGACAGGGTTGAATCAAAACAGCGAGTGGCGCAAAGCTGGCATTTCAATCCGACAGGATCAACTGGCCGAAATTGACTCCAAAGAGCACGACATCCTACAGGCCCTGGATCTGGTGCTGGGCGCCATGCAGTTCAGGCTGAACGACAAGCACAAGGAAAAACCCGAGGGCAGCCTACGGCGTGGAAAACGCACCATCGCCAAAGAGCGGGTCTATAAACACATCCTGTCTGAGATCCGATCGACTTATGCAGGAAAGGCTTTCAATATTGGAACCAACACAGGTCGGCCGAATGGCATGCAGCATTTGTGGGATGACCCCTATCGTCACTGGCTTTTCAAGCCTGCCAATGCAGCTGTACGACCAGAATTTTCAAAAAAGCAAAAGACAAAATAAAAGGCCCCGCGATCACTACATAAGCATCCCAAGTGGAACTTGGGCGTTCGTGAATCGAAGGGCCGGTTGAAATTTTAACAGCAACTGTGGGAAATCACCATGGACGCCATCGAAGCCGACCGCGTGTTCACCATGCTGATGGGCGACGAAGTGGAGCTGCGCCGCGACTTCATCGAGACCAACGCTTTGCGCGCTGGAAATATTGATATTTGATCGGCACGCCGCCTTGTCTGCTGGCCCAAAGTGCAGCAGGATGATTTTTGCCGCTTCTTAATAATGAAGCGGTTGATTGCGGTTTGATTCCATTTAGGCTATCATTCAAACCGAATTAACCAGCCTATAGGCTAGCAATGTCTTCTGAACTGAACCAGCTTCGACTTGAACAAGTGCAGTCCACCCTTTCCGGCTACGCGGACTGGGTGAAGCTGCAGCGACCGTCACGGGGTTGGCTGAAGCTCATCCGGGAAGCCTTGGGTCGAACGGAACGCCAGCAAGCCGAGCGGCTGGGCATCTCGGGGGCAACGCTGCACAAGTCCGAACAGTCTGAAGCGGAGGACCGCATCTCGCTCGGACAACTGCGCAAACTGGCTGATGGACTCGATTGCGAACTGGTCTATGCACTGGTGCCCAGACGCCCGCTCACGGACGTGGTTCAAGAACGCGCTCGCGCCATCGCAATGGAAGAGGTGGGCAGCGTGGCTCACACCATGGGTCTTGAAGACCAGCGCCCCGGCTCAGAACGACTTCGCAAACAGGTCGAGCGCAGAACCGAAGAATTGCTGCGAGGCCGCTGGTCAGACCTATGGCGATAGACCTGGATGAACAGGACGGCCAGACACCCTTGGACCCCAACGAGAAGTCTGAGCTCATCCCGGGGCACTTGGCCACCCAAGGCGACCTGAACGACTGGGAGCAGGAGAACATCCTGCGCGCCGTGCGCTGGCTCAAGCGGACCAAAACACCGCCAGTGCTCAGCGAAGGTTTCTGCCGAGAGTTGCACAAGCAAATGTTCGGCAAGACTTGGGCGTGGGCAGGCACCTTTCGCCAGTCGGACAAGAACATCGGCTGTGATTGGACGCAGGTCGCGGTCAAGCTCAAAGACCTGTTCGACAACACGCAGTGGTGGGTCGACAACGCCACATTTCCACCCGACGAAATCGCGGCACGCTTTCACCGCGACCTGGTCTGGATTCACCCCTTCCCCAATGGCAATGGCCGACATTCCCGAATGATGGCCGACGCATTGCTGAGAAGCCTTGGCCAAACTGCATTCACATGGGGCAACAGCGGCAGTCTGGTTGCTGCCAACGGGGTTCGGGCACGGTACCTGGCCGCTCTGCGTGCTGCAGACCAGGGTGACTATCAGTTACTGCTTGCGTTTGTGCGCAGTTGACAGGGTCACATGTACTTACCGAGAACATGAACACCTCTTCATGTTCGAAAAATTGAGTTTTTGCGACACGTTGGCTTGACGTCAACTACCCTAGCCGATGGAAGTGGGGATGAACAATGGCCCAGAGATGAGATCTCAGGTTTTCATAATTTGATGCAATACACGCTCGCGTCTTAATTGCGCAAAACGTTCGATCAATATCAAGCCACTTTCTTGTGTGACTTGATGCCCTTTTAACGTTGGCATCTTGGACAGGTTAAACCCTCCTTCTTTGGGAGGCTTCTGACCATGTATCTGATGTACGTCGATGAGAGCGGCGATATCGGTCTGTCGGGTTCACCGACGCGGTACTTTGTCCTAACGGGTCTGGTCCTGCATGAGTTGCGCTGGAGACAAACCTTGGATGAGCTGATCGGTTTCCGTCGAGAACTCAAAGCCGATTTCGGGCTCAAGTTACGAGAAGAAATTCACGCCAGCCCAATGCTCTCTAAACCAGGCGATCTGGTGCGCATCCCCAAGCACCAACGCCTGGAAGTTTTGCGGCGCTATGCCGACAAACTCGCCAGCATGCCCGATCTGAGTTCGATTGGCGTGGTGATCGACAAGGCCAATAAGCCTACCCAATACGATGTTTTTGACGCTGCATGGAAAGCGCTAATCCAACGTTTTGAAAACACCTTAGCCCATCGAAATTTTCCAGGTCCGAGAAACCCAGACGATATGGGGATGCTTTTCCCTGACCGTTCTGATGAGAAGAAGCCATTCGTACTTCATCCAGTCAGTCGATGTCACGGCATTTCTTCTTTACCAACATCTGGCGCCATCGGCCTACATGAAGAAAAAATCCGGTCAAAACTATTTTGGGCGACCCTCGTCCATTGTTTGTGCACACGCCTCTCCGAGAGATCCGTTGCACATCGTTCGACTATAAAAAAAAAGGGGCCCTTACGGGCCCCGGTGGAATCCTACTGACCAGTCGATCCAGGGTTCAGATCCTGTTTGAATTTTACCCCGCCATCCCACCCAACCGCAACTGGCGTCATCAACACCCCCATGAACGTCGCGCTAAGACAAGGCGTTTGCGTGATAAAGCCCTAACATGGCCACCATTCATTCAAAGGGGAGTTGTTCATGAAATCTCGCGCCGCCGTGGCCTTTGCCGCTGGTCAGCCTTTGCAAATTGTGGAGATCGATGTCGCGCCGCCGCGCAAGGGCGAGGTGTTGGTGAAGATCACGCACTCCGGCATTTGCCACACCGATGCGTTCACGCTCTCGGGCGACGACCCCGAGGGCTTGTTTCCGGTGGTGTTGGGGCATGAGGGCGCAGGCATCGTGGTGGAGGTGGGCGAGGGCGTGACGAGCGTGAAGCCGGGCGACCACGTCATTCCGCTCTACACCGCCGAGTGCGGCGAATGCTTGTTTTGCAAGTCCGGCAAAACCAACCTGTGCGTGTCTGTGCGCGCCACGCAGGGCAAGGGCGTCATGCCCGACGGCACCACGCGCTTTTCTTACCAAGGCCAGCCGCTGTACCACTACATGGGCTGCTCGACCTTCAGCGAATACACGGTCGTGGCCGAGGTCTCGCTCGCCAAAATCCGGCCCGACGCCAACCCCGAACAGGTCTGCCTCTTGGGCTGCGGCGTGACCACCGGCTTGGGCGCGGTCAAGAACACCGCCAAGGTGCAAGCGGGCGACACGGTGGCCGTGTTCGGCTTGGGCGGCATTGGCTTGGCCGTGGTGCAAGGCGCGCACTTGGCCAAGGCCGGGCGCATCATCGCCATCGACACCAACCCGAGCAAGTTCGATCTGGCGCGCACCTTTGGCGCGACCGATTGCGTCAACCCCAAAGACCACGACAAACCCATTCAGCAAGTCATCGTCGACATGACCGGCTGGGGTGTGGACCACAGCTTTGAATGCATCGGCAACACCAACGTCATGCGCGCCGCGCTCGAGTGCGCGCACCGCGGCTGGGGCCAGTCGGTCATCATCGGCGTGGCCGGTGCGGGCCAAGAAATTGCCACGCGCCCGTTCCAGTTGGTCACCGGCCGTCGCTGGATGGGCACGGCCTTTGGCGGCGTCAAAGGCCGCAGCGAATTGCCCGGCATGGTGGACGACGCGATGGCTGGGCGCATCTCGCTGGCGCCGTTTGTCACCCACACCATGGGGCTTGGCGACATCAACCACGCGTTTGACTTGATGCACCAAGGCGAGTCGATCCGCTCGGTTGTGCACTTTGAAGGCGACGCATGAAACGCCTGGAACAACACGCCAGCTTTGGCGGGCGCCAAGAGGTTTGGGCGCACACGTCCAGCACCTTGGGCTGCGAGATGCGCGTGGGCGTGTACCTGCCCGAGCCCGCGCTGCGCGGCGAGAAATGCCCGGTGCTGTACTGGCTCTCGGGCCTGACCTGCAGCGAACAAAACTTCATCACCAAGGCCGGTGCACAAGCGCACGCGGCGCGACACGGCGTGATCGTGGTGGCGCCCGACACCAGCCCACGCGGCGAGGCCGTGGCCAACGACGCGGCCTACGACCTGGGCCAAGGCGCGGGCTTTTACGTCAACGCCACCCAAGCCCCCTGGGCCGCGCATTACCGCATGCAAGACTACGTGGCGCTTGAGCTGCCCAACTGGGTCGAGCAGCACTTTGCCGCCAGCGATTCGCGCGGCATCTTTGGCCACTCCATGGGCGGGCACGGCGCGCTCGTCACCGCCCTGCGCCACCCGGGGCGCTACCGCAGCGTGTCGGCGTTTTCACCGATCGTGGCCCCGAGCCAAGTTCCGTGGGGCCAGAAGGCGCTGGGCGCGTACTTGGGCGAAGACCCCGAGGCGTGGCGAGCGTGGGACGCCGCGGCCTTGGTGGCCACGCCCCTCACGGAAAGGCTGCACCTGTTGGTGGACCAAGGCGAGGCCGACGAATTCTTGGCCAGCCAACTGCGCCCCGACCTGCTGCAAGCCGCGTGCGCCGCCGCCCATCACCCGCTGACCCTGCGCCTGCAACCGGGCCACGACCACAGCTATTACTTCATCGCCACGTTTTTGGGGGATCACTTTGATCACCACGCGAAATATTGGCAGGCCTGAACAGATTAGCTTTGCAGCCCAAACACAATGCTCATGGGCCTGCTGCCTTGGTGCGACTGGTAGCGCACCCGGCCGTGGTACGTGAACGGTGCGGCTTTGCCCATAGCCAGCTTGGTGTCGCGCACAAAGAGGTGGATATCGATGCCTAAAGCGGCGTGGCGGATGATTTCGTCGCCGCGTTTGCTGGTCGGGTCGGTGGCGTTCTGGCTTTGCCAGTGAAAGTGCGTGTCATCGATCCAGTGGTCCATGTACTTGTGCGCGTCAGCCCGGCCTTGTTTGTTGAGCGTGACCAGCAGGATGTGCGCCTTTTTCTGGGCCAGCACCACATGGCCGACATTCCAATTGCCGGGGTTGTAGGCCTCGCCAAACAGCGGCGGAATGTCTTCGCGCATGAAAGGCTCACCGAGCGCCAGATCCAATGGATCGATGATGTTGCGCAGGCGAGCGAGCGTGCGCATGTCGTCGGTGGCCGTCAGGTCTTCGTAGTCCGGATTGTTGGCCTTCAGAATGTATTGGCCATCGCGGCCCTTGGTGACCACCCGCAGCAGGTATTGGTTGTCGCCGCTGTCGTCTTGCCGTTCGATGGCCACCACATTGCCCGTGATCGAGCCCGCCCGACTGGGCGTGATCAACTCCAGCAACAAATAGTCACCGTCGAGCACCGGATTTTTGCCGCCGTTCATCGAGTTGCCCGATGCGCGGGCAATGAAGTGGCGACTGGGGTCCAGCGTGCCATAGGCCAGCGGCAAAGCCCTGTGCTCTTCGGCGTCAGCGCGGCCGGTTTTGAAATGACCGCACGCAATTTTGAGGTTGGGGAAATACGGCAACTCCACCGTCTCGCGCCGCTTGACGGGGAAGGAAATCACGTTGTTGGCGGGCTCCACAGCCACCCTGCGCACCTCGTAAGCGGCGAGTCTGTAATCGACCAGTTCTTGCAGCATGTCTGCAAGTGTTGCCGCGTCAGAATCCGCAACGATTTGTTTGAGCCCAAAGCAGCCATCGCGCACCTCGAACGGCACCGATGCCGGGTTTTTGAGGTTGCCACCAGTTAGGGCTTTGATGGGGTTGTCCAGCCAATACCGCGCCCACGCGGCGTCGGTGCCCGGGATGGTCAGCATCTTGGCATCGAGGTCAGACAACAAAGGGCGACGCCGATCGAGCACCGCACGCGAATGCGCGGCCAATGCACCCAGCGCCACAGGCTGGCGCAGGCCACCCAGTTCCAGCCAAGCCTCTAGCGTGACGGCCTTGAAGCTTTTGGTCATCTCCGTGGTTTCCACGTACTGCAAGACCATTTGGAATAGCTCGGCAACGTCGGTTTCGTCCGCAGACAAATCACCCATGCTTTGGACCAGTGCAAACCAATGGCCTTCACGCCGACGCATGTCCTGCATGCTGCTGCCCGAGTGGTAAAACTCAGTGAGGGTGGGCCTGCGGCCCAGCACGGCCCGAAGCGCCTCGTAGTCTTTTTGGGTTCCGGCACCATCGAGCGATTTCAGAAATTCGATGATCGACAAGTCGTAATTGACGTAACAGCCGTTTGGCAGCTCCAGTGCTTTCTTTTCTGCCTTGCGCCCAAATTCAGCCAGGGCTTTGTACGTGGCGCCCACACCAAACAAGGCTTGCGGCTTGCCCAAAAAGGCTTGGTGATTGCCAATGAAGTCCAGCACCACCAACTGCTGTTTGCCCTCGTGACGCCGCAGGCCACGCCCCAGCTGCTGCAAAAACAAAATTTTGGATTCGGTGGGCCGGAGCATCAGCACCGTGTCAATGCTGGGCAAGTCCACACCCTCGTTGAACAAGTCCACCGAGAACAAAACTTGCAAACTGCCGTCTTCCAATTTTTCGAGTGCCTGTGCACGCCCCAGCACAGAGCCCGCATACACCGCAGCGGCCGACACGCCAGCCCGAGTGAAATGCTCGGCCATGAAATCGGCATGCCGGGTGGACACACAAAACGCCAGCGTGCGTTTTTGGGCCTTGGCACGCCACTGTGCCAGGGCATGACGCGCACGCGCCATGGTGGCCAACTTGTTCGACAGTTCTTCTGGGTCAAAGCGACCATTGCGCCAAGGAACTTCCTTGTAATCGACTGATTCGTCGTGAACGCCGTAGTAGTGAAACGGGGCCAACAAGCCGCTGGTGATGCCCGCAAACAGGTTGCAGCCGAAGACCAAGTTGTCGTCACACAAAGTCAAGATGTCCGACTGGTCTGTGCGGTCTGGCGTGGCCGTCAAGCCCAACAAGAACGAGGGCGCAAAGTGCGCCAACAAGCGCTTGTAGGTGGCTGCAGCGGCGTGGTGGAATTCGTCCACCACGATGTAATCGAAGTGCTGCGGCGCAAAGCGCTCCAAGTGCGCCGCCTTGCCCAGCGTTTGTACTGATGCGCACAACACGTCCACATCGCCATCGCGGCTGCGCCCGGTGTAATAACCCACGCGCTTGCCGGGCAAGATGCGGATGAAGGTGGCCGCCGCTTGGCTCAAAATTTCTTCGCGATGCGCCACAAACAAAATGCGCCGAGCCCCCATGCGCACCGCATCAAAAGCAGCCAGCCATGTTTTGCCAAGGCCCGTCGCCAAAACCACCAAGCCGCGCCGATAACCGTTTTCGCGGGTGTCCGCCAACGCGGCCAGGGCTTCTTGTTGAATGTCGTTGGGCAGTGGTGGCGCTTCTTGTTCGTGGCTGCCGGGTGCCACCGAGCGTGTGGGCGGCAAGCGCCGCTGTTCATAGGCCTCGATCCAGCTGTCGGTCAAGGCCATGGTTTTGGGGTGCGCAAAGAGTTCTTCAAACCGTTCGCGTGCTTCCAGATAACCGACGTCTTGCGGAAACACCACGCGGTAGTTCCACTCCAGCCCATCGCGCAGTGCTTTGCTGCTGATGTTGCTGGACCCAATGAAGGCGGTGCCAGACTCCAACTGCCCGGCTTCGAAGCGGGCGAACACATAGGCCTTGAGGTGAAAGCTGTCTTGGTTTTGCGTGGCGTACACGCGCACTTCGGCACCGCTTTCTTGCAGCAAGAGTAGCAAGCGCAAAGCCTCTGGGTCGGTGATATCCAAATAGTCGCTGGTCAACACCCGAACGCGATGGGTGTCACCGGCTTCTGCCATGCCTTGCAAATCGGGCATCAGCAAACGCAGCCCCGATGTCTTGACAAAGGACACCGCCAAATCGGCTTGGTTGGATCGCGCAAAAGCGGCTGACAGGTGTGGCAAAAAATGGTCGTCGCCACCCGTCACAAGCCGCTGGTCTGGCCCCGTTGCGCGAAAGGCCAAGGCGTTGGTCCAGCTTTCGGTGCGATCAGGCCGCTGGTCTTGGGTCTGCCACACCTCGATGCGCTGAAACTCGGGCAAGGACCCTAGCCAAGCACGCACGGCCGGCTCGTCCGCATCGGTGAACCGACGCCCATCGTGCGATCGCTCACCGCTGCCCAGCTTGTAACTGACGTACATTCGACCACCCGCTTTGAGTGCAGCCCACAGCTTGGACAACACCCCATGCATGTCCGAAAGGGGCACATGCAAAAGGCTGGCGCAGCACCAGATCGCATCGTATTGGGCCACTTCGTCCACATCCTCAAAGCGCCGAACATCCACCTTAAAGCCACAGTGCTCACTGGCCCGTTTGGCCAGCTCCTCCGAAGCATCAAATGCGCTGACGTTAAAACCCAGATCGGCAAATGCACGTGCATCACGCCCCGATCCACAGCCTGCGTCCAAGATGCTTGCGCTGGGGGCGAGTCCGTTGAGAAAGCGTCCGTAAATCGGACTCATGTCCACCTGCAATGTCGCGCTGAAAAACTGCTCTGCGCGGTCGTTGTAATAAACGACGGTGGACGACTGGTCAGGTGGGTTGGTCATGAGTGGGGATTTTGGCGGCGCGTTGGTGTTGCTTTTGATTGTCCGCAATTTTCAACCCGGTCTCTGCAAAGTAGGCAGTGCGCCCAATCCACTTTGACAACTGCACGATGCGCGGCTGGTTGCGGTGCAGCTCTCCAAATGGCAGCTGCAGGTAAATGTGAAACGCCGCCAGCGTTTCGCGGTGTGTCCAGTCGGTGGATCGTGCCATCTTGTATTCTCCCTGACCGCAGATATTAGCTGTCCTCGTCCGAAGGGATCGGTTTTGCTTATCTGCGCTAGTCGTTGGGGCGGTAGCTTTGTGTAACAAGGTTTTGCCTGGGTTATCCAAACGTCCGGATGGCGTCAACGGATTGAGCCTCAGGCACGAGACCCTGGGGAATCAAACCCCTCCAAACAAGCTCACAAGCTTGGCCACCTCTGGTGTCATGCCCATGGTTTTGAGCCGCACATGCGGGTGTGCGGTGGCAAAGACACGAAAAACTTCATCCACAAAGGCTTGGCCGACGTGGGCTACGCCTTCAAAGTCAAGCACCACGGTCTTGAACTGTGTGGCGCGGTTCATGACCCATTTGGCTTGTGAGCGCGAGACCAGCTCGCTGCTCAGTTGGGCCAGACGCACCGGGATTTCTGTGGTGTGAAAGGCTTCACCGGGCTCTGCATCGCCCACGTTGCTGGCTTCAAAGTATTTGAAATACACATCGTTGTTGGTGCGGGCGCTGTCCACTGCCAGCGACATGCGCACCACGGTCTGCACCTGTGACGGCTTCATCGCGGCGTTCACGTCGATCCAGTCAAAACGGGCCAAGGGGGTGCTGGCCTCGTTGGGGTCAAAACGCAGGCCACACGATTCGATGGCGAAGCCGTCCATCATGCGGGACGACACAAAAATGCCCATGCCCGAATGGCCTTGGGCCGCCGTGGTGAACTTGCCTTTGGCCAACTCCAAAATGGCCAAGCGTTCATCAAACAGGTGTGCCGATTCGGCGATTTTGTAAAAGATGCCCTCGCCGTCATCGGCCACCACCATTTGCAACTGGCCGTCTTGCAGGTGCATGCCCATGAGCACCTGCAAACCGTTGGAGTGGTCCAGCGCGTTGTTGAGCATTTTGGTGAATGCGGTGTTCACCAGACTTTTGACGTTGGGCTTGAGGTCGGTCAGCAGGGGCGCAAGGCGCTGCTCCCAAACGGCCATTTCTCCGCCGCGCTGCAAAATGCTTTCGCGCTGCTGCAGGCCCAGCCAAAAGCGCTTGTCGCCCAGGCTGTAGGTTTGCCGGGTGCCTGTGCCGTGCCGCTGCAAATAGCCACTGTCGGCCAGCTTCTTGATGCGACGCGACACGGCCACCCGCGTCAGGCCGGTTTGCTCCGTCGCCACACTGGCCATGGCCCCGCCTTGGGCAGCACATGCCAGGATGATTGCATCGTTCAGGTCAAGCATTTGTATCGCCGAATGTAAATTTTGGTTTTTTCATTGTATAGAGACGATCAGTTTATTGTTCTTTTGGCATCAGGGGTTAGGGCATGGCTGACGTAAATCTTGACCATCACGATGGCACGTAGGAACCAACAATGGTCAGTCTGTAACGTTTGGCTTGATCAACATGGCCTTGTTGGCATAATATGCCACTGCTGTTTCAAGAAGGAGCCCTCCCATGCCCACCCGAAATGTTGTGCTGACCGACCACCAAGCGGCGCTGGTCGAGCAGCTGGTCCAAAGTGGCCGCTATCAAAATGCCAGTGAGGTTCTGCGCGAGGGGCTGCGCATGGTGGAGCAGCGTGACGCCGAGGACGCTTATCGACTGGCGGCTTTGCGAAAAGCAGCCCAAGATGGCATCGCCGATCTCGACGCGGGGCGCTTCAAGACTTTTGAATCCAAGCAAGGCTTGCGCGACCACCTTCATGGCATTGCTGCCAAAGTGCGCACTGTCCAATGACTACGGTGTGGGCAGTTCGGTTGGCAGAAAAGGCCGAGCACGACTTGCTTGACGCGCTTGTTTGGACGACCGATCAGTTCGGTGCACTTCAGGCGGATGATTATCTTGAGACGCTAACGCTTGCATTGGAGGCGCTGACCGATGGCCCCAACATTGTTGGTAGCAAAGTTCGCGACGACATCGGGCTGGGTATTCGGACACTCCATGTCGCAAGACTTGGCAGAAAAGGCCGCCATTTTGTGATTTTCAGGATCGCGGACGCTCAAACCATTGATGTCATCCGTTTGCTTCATGACAGCATGGATTTGGCGAAGCATTTGCCGGATTGAATGCCGGCTGTTGATCAACAACACCGAGCCTTACAAGCCCACCACCGGCACCGCCCCACTCAACATCGGCCGCACCAAGATCTTGTAGCCGTCGGCGTCAAAGCCCGCGGCCACGGTGCTGAGTTGTTTGGCCTCCTCGATGCTGGCGGCGCTGCCCAAATAGCACCAGTTGCGCACGACGTGCACCTGGGTGAAGTCGCCGTCTTGCTCCACCAAGCCCACCGCGCCGGGGTGCGGCCAGCAGTTCACGCGCAGCGCCAGCAACTCGGTGAACAGGCGCTGATGGTGCGTGTGTGGCGTCTCGTCACCTCGGCACACGCCCGCGCACATGCGCAAGCTCGCCCGAAAACAGGCTTTGCCAACGGTGAGTTTTTCCAAGCCCAAGGCGCCGTAGCACAGGCGGTGTTCGTCGGCCAGGGCGCGCAGCGCGTCTTGGGCGGCGAGGCGGCTGGCGTACAAGCCGTACAGGTCGGGCTCGGTGGCGAAGTCGATCTCGTGCGCCGACACCACCTCGGGCACGCCGTCGCGTACGCGCCAGCTGCACAGCTGGCGGTTGCGGCGCAGGCGTTGGTTGAACAGCGGTTGCTGTTGCTTGATCATCTGCGCCTCCAGCAGCAAGGCGCCAATTTCGCCGGCGGTGCGGATGTGGCTGATGCGCTGGGTTTGGCGCAACAGGCGCGCCTCGTCCGGCGTGCGCAGGTGCGAGAGCAAGCGCGCACGGATGTTGATGCTCTTGCCGATGTACAGCGGCAAGTCGCCCGCCTGGCCATGGAACACATACACCCCCGCGCCCGTGGGCGCGTCTTCAATCGCTTCGCGCAGGTGTTGCGGGTATTCGTAGGGGGTGGTTTGGCGGCGCATGGGGCGGTTTCAAAAATCGAAGCGCTCACGGCCGTTGGAAAGGGTCACGCGGTCTTTGGTGGTGTGGCAATGCCAGCGCTCGTATTGGCCTTCGGGTGAGACCATCGATAGGCTGCGCACATCAAACACCGCCGCGCAGTGGTGACCGGGCGCACGCACCGAGGCGTAATGCACCCACTGCACCTGCGGTGCTTGTGAGCGAATGAGTTGGCTAAGCTGGTGCGTGTGTGTGTAGTCGCTCGGGTGTTGCCATTTCGCTTGCGCTTGCACCCAGGGCGGCGCGGTCAAATCGATCGATTGGCCGCTGATGCGAGCGGCGTAGAGCGAGTGGTCGGTGGTGATGGACTGGCGCACCAGGCCCGCACTGTCGAGCAAAAAGCGTTGCCGCCAGTAAGCAATTTCGGCGCAGGCACAAAACGCGTCGTCGGCCCCGTACCAAAGGCCCAGCGTGTGCGCGGGCCGAAAGCGCGAGGCGGTGGTGGGCCAATACCGAAAGGGCGCGGCCAACAAATAGTGGTTCGACTGGGCGTTGGGCGGCAGCGCGGGTTTGCTTTGTTCGAGCATCTCTTCCAGCAGCCACTGCTCTTGGGCCGAATCCACCAAGCCCATGGTGGCGGCCACGTATTGGGTCTCGACCATGCGCCAAGCCGTCATCGAGCGCTGGCCCATGTGTTCATGCACCCATCGCGGGTCCCAATCGTCTGGGCTCATCAGGCAGCGGCGCGCATCCCGTCCAGGTACGACAGGGTGTGAACCAAACCTTGCGGCGTTTCCATGAGGTTCAGTGGCACACCGTTGAGCGCTTGGTTGTGGCTGCGCAGCCAGTCTTGGCGCTTTTGAGAATCCGCCCCGACCAGCGGGTCGAGCGAACGGAACACCCGCACCAACAACAAGGCGAGCTGACCTTCTTTGCTTTTGGGGTCGATGCCCCGCCCAGCGGCGATGCGCCCAATGGTCGGCTCGCTAAAACCAATCACCCGCGACAAGGCCGCGTTGGACATGTGCAGCGCATGCGCTGCACGGATCGTGGCTTTGCCCAAGACCAAGGCGGGGTCTGGGGCGGTGACGGGTTGGGTCAACATGGTGGCTTCAGTCTTTCTGTGGAAAGAATTTACCACATAAATGCAATTTTTGCTTGTTTTGGACCGGTTTCAATTCAACCAATTCTCGTGCTTTAACTGGGTCAACCGCCCAAACGCCTGGTCACTGCTCACCAAAATGGCTTGGACATGCAAGGCATGGGCCGCAATTTGCATGTCCAAGGCCGAAAGGCCGATGCCTTCGCTTTGCACCTTTGCGCGCAGTTGCCCATAGGTTTGGGCCATGTCGGCGTCCCAAGGCAAAACGTCCACACGCCTGAGAAATTCATGAACAGCAGCCCTCAAGGCCACGGCTTCAGGGCGCTTGGCCAGGCCAAAGGCCAGCTCACCCGCCGTGATGGCCGATATGCCCACGCTGTGCATTGGCACCGCGAGCAGGCGTTGTATGGCTTGCGGATGGCGTTTGATGAGGTGGCTGACGGTGTTGGTGTCCAGCAGGTAGTGCGTGGTCATGGATTAGCAAACGGGTCGCGTTCTTCGCTGTCCTTATGGCCATGCGATGAACGTTCGGCCATGCTCAAAAAGTCGGCCGGCACGGTGGCGGCGTCTGTTGCCGCCAAAAAGCCCACCCAGTCGTCCGGGCGGCGCGAGAGGATGACGTCCCCAGTCGATGGATCTTTGCGGATAAACACCTCTTGGGTGTCAAAGCGGTAGGCAGCCGGCAGGCGCACGGCTTGGCTGCGGCCGTTGATGAACAGTTTGGCGGTTTGAGACATGGCGGCCATCCCTTTGGTGGTATATACCAAAGTATATTCTTATTGTTGTGTCACTGCAAACGTCCATCGTCGGCATTTATTGAAGACACAACAAGCATGCGTGGCGTTGGTGTCGCGGCGGGCTGATCGGTACTGATGCAAAATCCCCACCTCTTTGTGATGCGTTTCTCTGAGGTGTTGCGTTGATCGTTTTGAAGCGTTGGGTTTGGCTGGTTTTGCTGCTCGTGGGCCACACGGCCGTGGCAGACGAGCGCATGGTGGTGCGTTTGCCCATCGGCTTTGCGGGGTGTGCCGCGTTTTTCCCCGGCGGACAAGCGCCGCGCATCGCGGTTCAGCCCAAGTGGCGCGAACTCTGCTACGACGACTTCGCCGTGCTGCACAACGGCAACACCCGCACCCCCGTGTTTGTGGTGCAGCGCTTGAACGCGCGCACCTTGGCGCAAAGCAGCGTGCCGCGCAGCAACCAATTTTTTGCCGATGCGCGTTTGCCAGAAAGCGAGCGCGCCTCGCTCGACGACTACAAACACTCCGGCTATTCGCGCGGGCACATGGCCCCGGCGGGCGACATGCGCACAGTCGAAGGCATGGCGCAGAGTTTTTCGCTGGCCAACATGGTGCCGCAGCTGGCCGAACACAACGGCGGGCCGTGGGCGCGCATCGAAGAGGACACGCGCAAATACGTGATGCGCGCCAAAGGCGATGTGTTTGTGTTCACCGGCCCGGTGTATGGCGCAGCGCCCGCGACGATTGGCGCCAACGCGGTGCGCGTGCCCGACCATTTGTTCAAGCTGGTGTTCGACGCCACCAACGGCCGCGCCTGGGTGCACTGGCAAGACCACGCCCCCGGCCAACGCGTGGACCGCCCCATCAGCTACGACGAGTTCGTGCGCCGCACCGGCGTGGCTTGGTTGCCGCAGGTGCGAGCGGCACAGGGCGCGGGGGGTTCGCTCACGGCCTTGCGTTGATCGGAAAAACGCCTAAAATGTGGTTGCATCTGTATAACCATTGTTTGGGCTGCTGTTTTGCGAGTCATTCTTGACACATCGGTTTTGGTGGCCGCTGCTCGGTCTAGAGCAGGGGCCAGCTTCCATTTGCTTTCGCAATTGCCCAGCACCCAGTTTGAAATCGCCTTGACGGTTGCCCTGTATACCGAATGGCAAGCGGTCTTGACCCGCGCTGAAAACCTGCCTCCTGGCGCGAACAGTGAAATGGCTTTGGGGTTCTTGCGCTATTTGGCATCCATTGCCCATTTGCAAGATGTGCACTTTTTATGGCGACCGTTTTTACGGGATCCCGATGACGACATGGTTTTGGAATGTGCTGTGGCCTCGGGCAGCACATACATCGTCACACACAACGTGAAAGACTTTGCTCGCTCCACGGAGCTCAAAGTGAAGGCGATCACACCGGCTGAGTTTTTAAATTTGTTGAGGAGCGAATCATGAGCGCACTGACCGTCAGACTGCCCAACTCTGTTCACCAAAAGGTGCGTGAACTCGCCCTGCGCGACGACATCTCCGTCAACCAATTCATCGCCGCGGCTGTGTCCGAAAAGATGGCGTCTGTGATGACGCTGGACTACCTCAAACAAGAAGCGGCCAAGGGCAAACGAAGTGAGTTTGATGCCTTCATGGCGCTGGTGCCCAATGGGCCTGTTGCCAAAGGCGACGAGTTTGCTTAATTAAGCAACCGCAGCAAAAGCGGTTGCCGTTAGTTCGATGTCGGCTCTGGAAATGTTTTGTTTTTGCGCCCTTTGACGCCACTCGGCGACCACCATCAGCACTTCTTGTGCGATGACGTGGGCTTCTTTGTTGGATAGACCGTAGTAAGGTGCCGTGGTCAATGCGTTGGCGATGCTGGGTGTGTTGTCGCTGGCATCGATGTTGAGCACATGATCTGCTTTGTCGATGTTGGGGTTCATGTCAAAGGCTGGAGCCAGGCGCCACCCACCCGCACCCAGCAAGAAACCATGGTTTCTCAAGTGATCGTCTCGGTTTCCAATGGCAACGTTGAACACCACGCGCCTGAAGAGTTGCTTCAAGTCGGATTCTACAAACTCTCCGTCACCGCGTGATCGCAAAAACTCCGCCAACTCCGTGTAGCTGCTGCCTTCACTCTGATCTTTTCTGAGCAAGGTCATTGCGGACGCATAAAAACGGCGCCGTCCTTTTTCTCGGTCGAACCGCTGAACCACGAACGTATGAAAGTTGCCGCCCAGTTTGAGCAACTTGGCTTTCGGTGTGTCGATACCCGCCATGCCTGCCAAGGTGTGAGCCAAATATTCCCAAGCGCCCATGTCGCGGTCATCTTCCCGGGCAGGGAATTTGGCGATCCACAATGAGCCATCGTTTTGGGTGAAGTTGGCTTTGGGCCTAGCGCCACCCAACGATGCACCAGGGGCCACCAAGACAGCCAGCCATTTGCGCAACGCGTTCAGGTCATCGAGCCGACGGTTGGACAACTCCCAAGCCACCGCCTCCAATTCTTGCAGCGTCGTGACGGGTGGCGCGGCCAATGGCTCGCTGCTCAGGAAGGTATCTGTGCCGGGCTTGCAAAACCTCAAGGCGCCTTGCCTGGTGATGTCTTGAACGCCAAGGAGGTAATCCCAGGCGTACAAAGTCCTTGGTGTTCGCTGCTCATCTTTGGCCAACAAGGCTTCGCGCCTTTTCATCAAGGTCTGGCCCCAGCGGTCTGGTGAGGAATCCAAGAACACACCGAAGTTACCCCATTCGGGGCGTGGGAAAAACGGTGCTGCGTCCAAAGACAAGTCGGGGTCAAGGGCAAAAGCCTTGGGGTCTGCCAACCATTGGGGGTCGTAGTGAAAGCGGATTTGCCCACGGCTGTGTGCGAGCGTGCCCACACGCATGGGTGCAGCCAAGTCTGAATCTAGCCAAACCTCCATTGCACTGTCGTGGCTCATGGTGTTTTTCCAAGGGTTCGTTTTCGCGGTTTCACGTTGGGCTCTAAAGCCAAGTCTTGTAATTTGCGACCGACTTTGTCGTCAGCGGCCAAGGCATGGATGTCGCCGGTCAGTCCGAGCACGGCCAAGATACGAATGTAGGTCCCCATGGTCACGCCGGCGTCGCCGGCTTCGGCTTTGTAAACCGTTGTGCGAGAAATGCCCGCTCTTTGTGCAATCACCAGGGTGCTGAGTTGACGGCGCAAGCGGGCCAAGCGCAATCGCTCACCCAGGGCCGTGAGCAGGGCTTGTTCTTGTGGGAAAACGGTGGGTGGTCGGCTTGACATTTGTCTATTATGGACAATTTCTATGTATTTTGTCCATAATGATTGAATTATGTATGGGCTAGCATGGGGCCATGAAAACCACTTCCACCCAAGACACCACTCGCATCGACGACATCCGCATCGCGGCGGTTCGCCCCCTGCTCACGCCCGCTTTGTTGCAAGAGTGGCTGCCCGCGCAAGACGCACACCTCACGCTGGTGCGCGAGAGCCGCGCCGCGGTGGCGAGGGTGTTGGCCGGGCAAGACGACCGTTTGTTGGTGATCGTAGGGCCGTGTTCCATCCACGACCACGAGCAGGCCATGGCCTATGCGCGTTTGCTCAAGGCGCAGGCCGATGCGCTGGCCGACGATGTGTTATTGGTGATGCGCGTGTATTTCGAGAAGCCGCGCACCACGGTGGGCTGGAAGGGTTACATCAACGACCCGCACCTGAACGGCAGCTTCGCCATCAACGAGGGTTTGGAAAAGGCCCGTGCTTTGTTGCTCGACGTGGTGGGCTGGGGCGCCATTGGGGCGCGCACGACCGAAAGCCAGAGCCACCGCCAGCTCGCCAGCGGCTTGAGCTGCCCGGTGGGTTTAAAAAAACGGCACGGACGGCAGCGTAAAGATCGCGGCCGATGTGCAAGCGGCGTGTGATGTGTTGCGCGGCGCGGGCCTGCGCGAAGCGGTGATGGTGGACGTGTCACACGCCAACAGCAGCAAGCAGCACCGCAAACAAATTGAGGTGGCCCAAGACGTGGCGGCTCAGGTGGCGGGGGGCGATGCGCACATCATCGGCTTGATGATCGAGAGCCACCTGAACGAAGGTCGTCAAGACATCGTTGCAGGTCAGGCGTTGGCGCGGGGGGTGAGTGTGACGGATGCCTGCATCGGCTTTGAGCAGACGGTGCCGGTGTTGGGGTTTATGGCCGCGGCCGTCAGGACGCGGCGCGCGGCTCACCGGGCTTGAGGCACGGCGCTGGAAACATCAGCGCGGTGTTTTGGGGGGACGTGGCGCCATGGGCGCGCGACCTTCGATGTGGCGGAAGTTGATGCGGCCTTTGGTCAGGTCGTAAGGGGACAACTCCAGCGACACGCGGTCGCCAGCCAAAATGCGGATGTGGTTCTTGCGCATCTTGCCTGCGGAATACGCGATCAGTTGGTGTCCGTTGTCCAGCGTCACGCGAAAACGCGTGTCGGGCAAGACCTCGTCCACCACACCCATCATGTCAATCAGTTCTTCTTTGGCCATCCATGGCTCCTATCTTTCGGCAACCTGTGAATATACCACCCTGTGAGATAACATGCCCGCCATGAGCCACCCCCACACCGAGCCGCAGACGGCTGAGCACAACGAAGAGCGGCTGACGCAGCTGGAGATCAAACTGAGTTTCACCGAGGACTGGGTGGACACGCTCAACCAGCGGGTGATCGAGCAACAAGCCCAAATCGACGACTTGAAGCGGCAACTGCAGGCGATGCGCCTAGATTCGCCCACCGACGGCGCCCAAGCCGCTCGCAACCCCCGCGACGAATTGCCCCCGCACTATTGACGGGAGCCAGGCCGATCACCGGTGGTCGGGCAATTCGATCTTGACCTCCAGCACCTCGAGGTTGTCTTGGCGGTCGAGCTGGACTTTGATGTCGTCCGGATTGATCTTGATGTATTTGCTGATCACGGCCACCAGTTCGCGCTGCAACGCGGGCAGGTAGTCGGGCTCGGCCGCGTTGCGGCCACTGCGCTCGTGCGCCAAGATGATCTGCAAACGCTCCTTGGCAACGCTGGCGGTTTTCTTTTTCTCGCCGAGAAAAAATGAAAAGAAGTCCATCGCTTATTTCTTTCCGAACAAGCGCTTCAAGAAACCGGCTTTTTCGGGCTCCACGAAACGCAAGGGTTTTTCTTCGCCCAAGAAACGTGCAATCACGTCTTTGTAGGCTTCGGACACATCGGTGCCGGTCAGGTGCACGGCGGGTGTGCCCTGGTTGGAGGCGGTCAACACGCTCTCGCTCTCGGGAATGACGCCGATGAGTTGGATGCGCAGGATGTCTTGGATGTCTTCGAGCGCCAACATTTGGCCGTCGGCCACACGAGCGGGGTTGTATCGGGTGATGAGCAGGTGCTCTTTGATCGGTTCTTTGCCTTCGATGGCGCGTTTGGTTTTGCTGCCGAGCATGCCCAAGATGCGGTCGGAGTCGCGCACGCTGGAGACTTCGGGGTTGGTCACTACAAGAGCTTCGTCGGCGAAGTGCATGGCCATGAGCGCGCCGGTTTCGATGCCCGCAGGGGAATCGCAGACGATGTAGTCAAAGCCCATGCCGGCCAAATCGTTCAAGACTTTTTCAACGCCGTCTTGGCTGAGCGCGTCTTTGTCGCGGGTTTGGCTGGCGGCCAGCACGAACAGGTTGTCGCACTGCTTGTCTTTGATGAGGGCTTGGTTGAGGTTGGCTTCGCCTTGGATGACGTTGATCAGGTCGTACACCACGCGACGCTCGCAGCCCATGATGAGGTCGAGGTTGCGCAAGCCCACGTCAAAGTCGATGACTGCGGTTTTGAATCCGCGCAGGGCCAAACCGGTGGCAAAGCTCGCGCTGGTGGTGGTCTTGCCAACGCCGCCTTTGCCGGATGTGACGACAACAATTTTGGTCATGGTGCAACTGGTCTTTCTTCAGTTTTTCAAAGGTTCGATGATCAGTTTGTCTTGACCATCGCTGTGGGATTCGAGCCGGACTTGCGCGGCCTTGCCGTGCACCGACGGGGGTAAGGCGTTTTCACTGGTGCGGTAGACACCCGCGATCGACAAGAGTTGCGCTTCCATCGACAAGGCCATGATGCGGGCCTCGGTGTTGCCGCGCGCACCGGCCATGGCTTTGCCGCGCAGCGGCGCGTACACATGGATGTGGCCATCGGCAATGACTTCGGCACCGGGGTTGACCATGGCCATGACGATCAGGTCGCGACCACGCGCATAGACCTGTTGGCCGGAGCGCAGGGGTTTGTCGATGACCATGGCGCTGGTCGGCGCCACGGGCGCGGCCGGTTTGGCAGCGGCGCTGCTGGCTGGGCTGGGTGTGGCGGCGGCGGCAGCACGCTGCACGATGGCGTCGGTGGCCAAGACCAAACCCGCGGCTTGGGCCTGGCCGATCAGCTCGGCACGGCCACCGCGCACGGCGATGGGCAACAAACTGTGCGGGCGCAAGGTGTTGACCAACGCGGCGAAGTCAACGGCCGCGACGGTATCGGGCAAAAGCGAGAGGTCGATGAGCAGCGGGTCGTTGTCGAAGAACGCCGGCATGTCACCATATCGTTGCTGCAGTTCTTGGCGAAACAGCGTCAGGTCGGCCGACTTGAGCAAAAGCGCCACCAGTGGCAGGTTGGCACTTTTAATTTCAAAAGTGACAGGGGCGTTTCCTGAAAGGGCAACAGACATGGATGGGTTCAAATAAGTTGTCGAATCTTAACTGCAAAAAGCTGTTGATAAGTTCGGAACAACTGGGCAGTTATCCACAGATTTTGGCTACCCCCTGTTTTTATCCACTTTGCGCTTTGGCCGCTTGGTGAAGCTGTTCACAGGGTTTGAAAGTGGCTAAGTGCTTGGTGGCTCAAGGCATAAATGGCTTATCCACACCAAAAGCCGACCCTCTACTACTGCTACTAATTTATATAAAAAAATAAGAGAAAGACAAAGACAGGCCCTGCGGGCCGAAAACCGGTCGATCAAAGTGACAAAGCCGTCACTGGCCTTATGCTTGAGGGCATGAACGAGCATTTTTTCGATTTGGGTGTGGGGGGCATGAGTTGTGCCTCTTGTGTCGCTCGCATTGAACGGACCTTGGGTCAGCAAAGTGGCGTGATTTCGGTGTCGGTGAACCTGGCCAACGAGTCGGCCCGGGTGTTTTTCGGAGAAGCGCCTTCGGAAGATGCTTTGGTGCAGGTCAAACGTGCGGTGCGCGCTGCGGGTTACGAGCCACGGGCCATGGCATCGGCACAGACCCCGCAGGAAGCCCTCTGGATGGGGCTCACGCCAGCGGCGTGGTGGGTGGTGATGGCTTGGGCCTTTTCGCTGCCCCTGATGGGCCCCATGGTTGGGATGGTGCTGAATTGGGACTCGGTTCTCTTACCTTGGGCTCAGGCCTTGTTGGCCTCGGTGGTGCAGTTCGTGTTTGCTGCGCGTTTGTACCCTGCAGCCTGGCGGGCTGTGCGTTCGGGTTTTGGCAACATGGAGTTGTTGGTGGTCTTGGGCACCAGCGCGGCCTGGGCTTTATCGATGTATCTGTGGTGGCAGGCCCAGCCAGGCGTTCAACCGGATTTGTACTTTGAAGCCTCGGCCATGGTGGTGAGCATGGTGTTGTTGGGTAAATATTGGGAAACCAAGGCCAAACGCCAAACCGGTGATGCCATTCGAGCCCTGTCGGCTCTGCGGCCTTTGGTGGCGCATTTGTTGCCCAACCAAACCGATCGCTTGGACGAAATGGATGTTTCGCCTGATGAGTTGCTGCCCGATGACCTTATTCGTATTTTGCCCGGTGAGCGTTTTCCGGTGGATGGTTTCATTGAAGAGGGCCACACGCAAAGCGACGAATCGATGATGACCGGTGAGTCCATGCCCCAGGAAAAAAGTTTGGGCGATCGGGTGTTGGGCGGTTCCATCAACGGCAGTGGTGCGGTGATCGTGCGCGTGGGTGTGGTGTCGGCCAAAGGGGTGTTGGCGCAGATGGTGGCGGCGGTCGAAACCGCGCAAGCCAGCAAAGCCCCAGTGCAGGCTTTGGTGGATAAGGTGGCGGCGGTGTTTGTACCTGTGGTGCTTTTGGTGGCGTTGGGCACCGGTGTGTATGTGTTTCAAATGGGTTTGGGTTGGGAAGTGGCCTTGGTTCGTGCGGTGACGGTTTTGGTGGTGGCGTGCCCATGCGCTTTGGGTTTGGCCACGCCCACCGCCATCATGGTGGGCACCGGCGTGGCGGCACAGCACGGTATTTTGTTCAAAGACGCCGCGACCTTGCAGCTCGCCCAAAAAGTCAAAACCGTGGTGTTCGACAAAACCGGCACGCTCACCGAAGGCCACCCCCGTTTGTTGTCGGTCCAGGTGATCGATGGCGTGAGCGAAGACGCGGCCCTCAAATGGGCAGCGGCACTACACATGAACAGCAGCCACCCCTTGGCCAAAGCGGTGATTGACTCGGTAAACCAACGCGGTTGGGTGGTGAGCCAGGCACAAAACGTTGAAAGCGTGTCGGGCAAAGGCATGTTGGGCCACGTGCAAAGTGTGGCTCTGGCTTTGGGCAGTGCGCGTTGGATGAACGAACTGGGCCCGATCATGGCCATGCCCTTGCGCTCCACGAGTTTTGGTGAAGCTGCGGCGCGTTTGCAAGACAAAGGTGCGACGGTATCCGTGTTGGCCGTGCAAAACGAGAAAGGTGCTTGGCGACCCATGGCTTTGTTGGCTTTTGGTGATGAAGCCAAAGCACATTCGGCATTGGCCATTCACCGCTTGCGTACCCAAGGGTTTTCTTTGGTGCTTTTGTCGGGTGACAACGTGGGTGCCGTCAACGCCATGGCCAAAACGCTGGGCTTGAAGGCCGATGCGGGTGAGGTCATGGCCGACGTGTTGCCGATTGAAAAGGCCAAACACATCGAGGCTTTGCAACGTTCATCGGGGGCCAAAAAACGGGTGGTGGCCATGGTGGGTGATGGTGTCAACGATGCGCCCGCATTGGCCACGGCCGACGTGGGTGTGGCCATGGCCAGCCGTGAAGGCCCGGGTGCGGACGTGGCCATGCACGCCGCCGATGTGGTGTTGATGCGAACCGATCCGCTGTTGGTGCCTTTGGCGTTTGAACTGGCACGCCAAACCGTGAAAACCATTCGCTACAACTTGTTTTGGGCTTTTGCTTACAACGTGGTGGCGATGGTGTTGGCCGTCTTGGGTTACTTGAACCCGATGGTGGCTGGTGCAGCCATGGCTTTGAGCTCGGTCAGTGTGGTGCTCAACGCCTTGCGACTCAAACGTTGGGCACCGAAGACCGCGGTGTCCCGTGGCTGATACACCACCGCCCTACCTTCGACTGGCCTTGGCTTTGTCGTTGGGGGCGGCGGTGTCGCTGGGCATCACCCGCTTTGCTTATGGTTTGTTGTTGCCGCCCATGCGCGAGGACTTGTTGTGGTCGTACACCTTGGCCGGTGGCATGAACACGGCCAATGCGGTGGGGTATTTGATCGGTGCTTTGGCTTCACCCGCACTCATGAGGCGCTGGTCACCGTCGACCTTGCTCATGTGGGGTGCGGTCGGTGCTTCGCTGTTCATGGCGTTGAGCGGTTTTTTTGTCAGCGTCTGGCCTTTGATGGCGCAACGCTTGTTGGCCGGTGTGGCCAGCGCGGTGGTGTTCGTGGCGGGTGGTTTGCTGGCCGCGCGTTTGGGTGCACGACAGCCGCAGCGCAGCGGTTGGCTCTTGGGTTTGTATTACGGCGGCACGGGCATTGGCATCGTGTTGTCGGCGCTGTTGGTGCCGCTGGTGTTGGACTGGGCGCAAGCGCAGCCACACGCTTGGGGCTGGGCTTGGTGGTGTTTGGCTTTGGTCTGTGTGTTGGCCACGGTGGTGTTGGCTTGGCCCGCACGCGTGTTGGGCCAGTGGAATGCGGCCAACCCCGTGCACGCGGCATCGACCACAAGCGCGCCGAGGTTTCAGCCACGTCGCATGGGTTTTGCGTTGGCCGCTTACACCGGCTTTGGTGTGGGCTACATCGGTTACATGACGTTTGTGATCGCGCTGCTGCGTGAACAGGGCGCGACGACGTCGGTGATCACGGTGTTTTACGCGGCCTTGGGCGTGGCCGTGGTGCTGGGTTCGCGCATTTGGGCTGGGCTACTGGACCGCCACCGCGATGGGCAAGCCATTGGGCGCTTGAATGCGCTGTTGGGCGCGGCCACTTTGTTGCCCGCGTTGACGGCACAGCCGCTGGTGCTGTTGCTCTCCGGCGTGGTCTTTGGGGCGGTGTTTTTGTCGGTCGTGGCTTCCACCACGGCCTTTGTTCGCCACAATTTGCCACCGGCTTTGTGGGGCATGGGCATCAGCGCGTTCACGATCGTGTTCGCGGCCGGTCAGATCGTGGGGCCAACGGTGGTGGGTTTCATTGCCGATGGCCCGGGTGGTTTGGAGCGCGGCTTGGTCTTCTCGGCCGTGGCATTGTGGGTGGGTTCGGCGTTGGCCTTTCGCCAGCGCGCCTTGACCCCTTAAATTCAACAGGAAACAGCGATGGCTCATTTTGCATACGCCAACAACACCAACCGTTTTATGGGTGTTGACCCTTTGGACCAACAAGCTTTTGCGGTGTGCGGCGTGCCGTACGACGGTGTGGTGACCAACCGCCCCGGCGCGCGCTTTGGGCCACAAGCCATTCGGGCCTCCAGCTTGATGCTGTGCGACGCCATTCACCCGGTGTTCGATGTGTCGCCGATTGAGCACGTGGGTGATGCGCTGGACATGGTTTTACCCAACGCCTCGCCGCTGCCGGTGGTGCGCAAAGCCATCGAGCGCCAAGCCACGTTGTTGATGGACCGCCACCATTGCGTGTTTTTGGGTGGCGACCATTCGGTGACTTTGTCGCTCTTGCGCGTGGCCAAAGCCCGCTTGGGCCAAGCCTTGGGTTTGGTGCATTTTGATGCGCATTGCGACACCTGGACCGACCATTTTGGCGAGCCCTCGGGCCATGGCACGTGGACTTACGAGGCGATTCAAGAGGGCTTGGTCAGCCCCGCGCACACGGTGCAAATTGGCATTCGTTCCAGCGGTGAGCGCGCAGCGCGCGAGTACGTGGCCGATCAAGGCGGTGAGATTTTCACGGCCCGTGCTTTGCGTGGCCGCGATGGCGCGGGTTTGGCGTCGGTGGTGTCATCGATTCGCCAGCGCATGGGCGACCGGTCTTGCTACTTGACGCTGGACATCGATTGTTTGGACCCGGCGTTTGCACCCGGCACCGGCACACCCGAGCCGGGCGGCATGACGAGCTCGCAGGTGCTGACGCTGCTCGAAGAGCTGCAGCCCATGAATTGGGTGGGCATGGATTGTGTGGAAGTGGCTCCAGCTTACGACCACGCCGAATTGACCACCAACGCTGCGGCCACGTTTGTCTGGACGTACCTGAGTGGCGAAGTGGCCAAGCGCCAAGGTGCGCGCCCATGACCTTGGGCGCATCGAATTTGTTGCGCAGCGACACGCAGCTCAACCAACGCAGTTACTACGAAGCCAGCGTTCAGCGGCCCACGCCGCAGCCGCCCTTGCAAGAAGCGTTGCAAGCCGATGTGGTGGTGATAGGCGCGGGTTTCGCGGGTTTGTCGGCCGCGCTCGATTTGGCCAAAAAAGGGCTGGATGTGGTCGTGCTTGAGGCCGACCGCGTGGGCTCGGGCGCGAGTGGGCGCAACGGTGGCCAGGCCATCGTGGGTTTTGCCAGCGGCCAAGGACCGTTTGAGTCGCAGCTGGGCGAGGTCGATGCGCAGCGCGCTTGGGACCTGTCGGTGCAAGCGGTGGACTTGTTGCAAGCGCGCATGCGCGAGCATCAGATCGATTGCGATTGGGTGCCGGGTTATCTGTACGTGGCCGACTCGGCCAGCAAGGTTGGAGCGCTGCGCG
>Ga0315907_10000336_pt1 | contig 68177 bp, 69 predicted proteins | sample LakEriMetagenome_3_FD_203525 | JGI IMG/M metagenome (GOLD analysis project Ga0315907, IMG submission 203525) | Freshwater fungal communities from buoy surface, Lake Erie, Ohio, United States - Buoy 12 MA123 | ecosystem: Environmental > Aquatic > Freshwater > Lake > Lake biofilm | place: USA... | reverse complement strand
CTTCGACCTGTGCCGCCAGCGCGGCCTGGACGGACGCCAGGGCGTGCTGATCCCGCGCGCCAACGTGCAGCACCTGATGCTGCGCGATGAGGTGGTGCAGGCCGTGGCGCAGGGCCGCTTCCACGTGCATGCAGTGGACGACGTGGACCAGGCCATCGAGCTGCTGACGGGCGTGCCGGCCGGGGCGCCCAACGCCAAGGGCGAGGTGCCGCCCGGCACCGTCAACCACCTCGTGGCCTCGCGGCTGGTGGAGTTGTCCATGCTGCGCCAGGCCTGGAGCAGCGCAGCGCAGGGCCGGGCCGCCAGCCGGCCGCCAGGGCACAGGCAACGGGTTCGACACCGTCCCCGTCGGCCCACCCGTGAACCTTGAGCGGGCTCAGCCGCCAACCGCCGCAGGGCCCGGATCATCGGTACATGGCCGGTTTCGGCCCCGTCCCAGAGGAAATCCTCATGCGCCTGAACTCGACCACCTTCATGCCCCGTCGCCTCGGCACGATGCTCGTCGCCGCGCTGGTGCTCGCACTGGCCGCCTGCGAATCGCCCCCGAGCCAGCAGCAATCCGGCACGGTGATCGGCGGCCTGCTGGGCGGGGTGCTGGGCTCACAGGTGGGCCAGGGCAGCGGACGCACCGCAGCCACGGTGATCGGCACGCTGATCGGCGCCAGCATCGGCGGCAACGTCGGCCGATCCATGGACCAGACCGACCGGCTGCGAACCGCCCAGGCCCTGGAGACGGTGAGCACCGGCCGCTCCAGCTCCTGGCGCAATCCGGACACCGGTGCCCAGTACACCGTCACCCCCACCCGCACGCGCCAGACGGCAGAAGGCCCCTGTCGCGAATACACCGTGGACGCCACCGTCGCCGGACGACCGGAGCGGGTCTACGGCCAGGCCTGTCGGCAGCAGGACGGAAGCTGGCGCGTCGCGCCCTGAATCGCCCAGCGCCGGCGCCCTTCCAACCCCACAAGGATCTGTCATGAACCTCGGAAGTCTTTGTCAACGGCACGTCATCACCGTGGACCGCCATGATTCCCTGCAAAGGGCGGCCCACCAGATGCGCGACCAGCACGTGGGCGCGCTCGTGGTCACCGACGACACACCCGAGGGCCGGCGCGTCGTGGGCCTGGTGACCGACCGCGACCTGGCCCTGGCCGTGCTGGCCGACGGCGGCATGGCGCCGCAGCAAAGCGTGGGCGCGCTGGTCGATGGGAGTCTGGTCAGCGCCAGCGAAGACACCGATCTTTCGCAGGGCATCGATCTGATGCGCGCGGCCGGCGTGCGCCGGCTGCTGGTGCGCGACGACCAGGGCCATCTGGCGGGCATCGTGTCCTTCGACGATCTCATCGACGCCTGCGCCAGCCAACTGGGCGGTCTGGCGGATGTGGTCCGCAGGGGCATTCAGCGTGAGTCGCTTGAACGCGCCGAAGCTGCCGCCGTGGCCACGTCCTTGCACCTGCAAGTGCCCGCGCTGGGCACGGCGGGCTGGCAGTTGTCAGGCGCAGGGATGGCGGCGAACTGAGCCATTGGGGGCCGTTGTCGACGGGCACGGTTGTGGGGTCTGCTGGAAGCGTGGTCGGTGTAATATCTCACCGTCATATGACACCCAGGATGCCCGCAATGACCAGCGCCACCACCAAGATTTTCATGAGCGGCCGCAGCCGGGCCATCAGGTTACCGGCGCGCTTCCGCCTTGAGGCTCAGGACGTTCGGATCGAACAACTGGGACAGGCCCTGCTGATTCAGCCCGAGCCATCGCAAGACTCGCTGAGTTCCTGGCTTCAGGACTTCTACGCCACCCATGACCCGCTGCCCGAAGAATTTCTGTCGGGCAGGACGGACACGCCACCTCAGGAGAGGGATTGGAGCTGAGCGCCCATGAAGCGCATGCTCGACACCAACATCTGCAGCTACGTGCTGCGCCGGCACCCGCCCGGCATGCTGGAGCGCTTCAGCCGCCTGGAGCGGGCAGAGGTCTGGCTATCGGCCATCGTGGCGGCCGAACTGCGGTTCGGTGCTGAAAAGTTGCAGTCAGCGCGGTTCCAGGCCGCTGTCGAATCCTGGCTGGCAGGGTTCGAGATCCGCGTCTGGCCCGCCCACGCAGGCCACCACTACGCACAGGTGCGCGCCGAACTGGAGCGTAAGGGCCAGACCATCGGCAACATGGACTTGCTGATCGCCGCCCACGCGCTGGCTGAAGATGCGGTGCTCGTCACGAACAATGCCCGCGAGTTTCTGCGCGTGCCGGGGCTGGCGGTCGAAGAGTGGTCACTGTGAGCGTGCCAAGGCTTGCCGTGCACGGCTTGGCGAATGCCTAGTGTTACCGCCTGCCCGTCGGTATGATTCGCCCTCATGAACACGCTGACTGTCAAGATCCCGCCCAGTCTGGACGAGGCGCTCGCTCAGGCCAGTGCCAGAACGCACCTCAATAAATCGGAGTTGGTTCGTCGGGCGCTGGACCTCTACCTGCGGGAGCGCGAGCAGGAACGGCCGTTTGTCTCCGCACTGGACCGCGTCGGAGATCTTGTCGGCTGCTTCGCTGGAGGCCCACAGGATCTTTCGTCCAACCCTGAGCACCTCGCCGGCTTTGGCCGCATCTGACGCGATTCAGAAGCACGCCGGGCGATGAAGATCCTGCTCGACACCGGGCCTTGGGTGGCGCTGATGTGTCGAGACGACAGCCATCACGCCTGGGCACGCACGCAATTCGCAAGCCATCCCGGCCCCTTCTTGACCTGCGAGGCCGTGGTGGCCGAAACCTGCTTTCTGCTGGCCCGGGGAGGTTTTGATCCGGCGAAGGCTCTGATGATGATCGAACGCGGGGCGGTGCAGGTAGCGATGAGTCTTCAGGACGAGATCACACCCGTTCGCGCCTTGTTCGAACGCTACGACAACGTGCCGGCCTCCCTGGCCGACGCGTGCCTCATCCGCCTGGCCGAACTGTACGAACCGTCTCGAATCCTGACGCTGGACGGCGACTTCCGCATCTACCGGCGGCATGGCCGCAAGACCATCGCCTTGATCACGCCGGGCTGAGGAGCCTGGGACGCTCAGCAAGCTGAGGCTCCAGTGCGTCTGGCGAACTTCAGCGCCGCCAACGCATGCGCCTCGGCCAGCAAGGGCTTGACCAAATCGAAGGCATCAGCGCTTGGGCTGAGCACGCACACCCACGACATCCAGGCATACACGGGATGCGGCATCAGTGTGTTCAGCGCACCGAAATCGTGGCCCGTGTCCACGACGCCGCCTGCCGCAGGGCGCGCGGGTGACGTCCCGAAAAGCGTGCGGTAGCTCGACTTGCCGATCCCGATGTTCAGGCGGAAGACGCCCGGGCGATCCAGCCTGGCCGCGCGGTCGTTGTTACCGTCCTTGTCCTTGAGCGTGGCGAAGTAAACGCCGCGAGGCAGTTGTCGGCCGGGATTGAAGAAGAAGGCAGTTTCTCCCCACGCACTCACGGGGTGCGTGCCGGGGAAAGTGCTCGTGATGTAGGCAGCGATGGCTTCCTGGTCCATGACGCCGGATCGTAGCGACTCGCCAGGCGCGCTCGCATGACTCACGGCCTGTCTGATGGGTGACGCTTGCTCAAATTACGTCAGCAGGCCCCCTCCGCTGAAGCAAGCCCGCAGTATGGGTTCAACCGATGACTTCCAGGGCCTGGCGTGCCGTCAGGATGCGTGTGCCCGAGTGGCTGGCCAGCGCAAGAAGATCGCGCTTGTCTCCGGTGACCAGAAGCTCGGCCCTCGAGGCCTGAGCCATTCCCAATAGAAAGTTGTCGTAAGGGTCGGGTGAGATATCCAGGATGGGCCATCCATCAACCAGGAGCGCCAGCGCTCGGAGATCATTGACCATCCGGCCGGCTTCAGCAGGATGGATCCGCAGTTTCAAGGAAGCCCTGCGTGTCACTTCCCGGAACTCCTCCAACTGCCGCTCGCTGGTCACTACCGTGAACCGGCCTTCTCTCCAAGCAGTGTAGAGATCGTCGGGTGGCGTGCGGCGGGTGATCAACGCAGCCACCAGCACGTTGGTGTCCAGAATGACCCGCATAGGCGTGATGTCAGCCGCTGACGGGCTCAGTGCCCATCAGTTGCATCGCCTCGCAACACCATGGGTCAACGGCTTGCAGGGCTTGGCGGCCACATGCCTGCCCGGCTTTGACTGCAAGCCTCGTCAATGGCGGCTTGAAGGTCCTCCGGCGATATGTCAGCGTTGCGAGCTTTCACCGCCTGCACCGCGCTGTCAAACATGCGCCAGCGCACCGCGTCCTCGATGAACCGGGACAGGTCGCCTTTGCGCATGCCCTGCGCGCCCAGATAGGCCCGCATGGCCAGATCGGTCTCCCTGCTGAAAGTCACTGTCAGCCGAGCGGAGTCAGTTGACGGCATCATTACTCCTGTGAGGATAAACATCTATCAGCTTATCAGAGATGGCCGCCCTCCCAAACGCTGCGTGATGGTCTGCGCCGCCTCCCTCACCGCCCGCGCGGTGGCGGAGGACCAGCGGCTGTCCAGGCGGTCTTCGTGGTCCAGCGCCGTGATGACGATGGCGGGCTCGCCCTCGTGGTCGAAAGCGGCGGCGCTGAAGGCATTGACGCCGGGGATGGGACGCCCCGCGGCGCGGGATACGCCGTGCGCGCGGGACTCTTCGGCAATGGCCAGCAACTCCTCGCGCCGCTCCTGCCAGGGCCGGGCCCCGGGCCCTTCGCCCAATGCCGCCGGGCTGGCATGCTCCAGCCGCTCCAGCGGCAGAGCCGCCACGAAAGCACGGCCGGTGGCCGTGCCCGTCAACGACATCACGCTGCCTGCGCGCAGCATCACGTGCAGCGGCTGGCGCGCATCGATCAGGCGCACCACGGTGGGCCCGAAGTTGCCCCATACGGCCAGCGCCACCGCGTGCCCGGTACGAGCAGCCAGTGCCTCGGCCACGGGGGTGGCGGCCTGGATGGGGTCCAGCTGGTGGAGTGCGGCCAGGCCGATCTGCAGCGCCGCGGGCCCCAGCGCGTAGCGCCCGCTGGCCTGTCGCTGCTCCACGAGGCCCAGTCGGCTGAAGCTCACCAGGTAGGGGTGCGCGCGCGAGGGCGTCAGGCCCGCCCGCGCGGCCAGGTCCTTGAGCGAGAGGTCGCTACGGCTGTCGGCCAGGGCCAGCAAGAGACGGCCACCGACCTCCACCGATTGAACCGAACGCTGGCCACCGGAGGCATCACTGGCGGGCGCCGTGGAAGCCGTTCCGTCAGCTGGGCGAAGCTCTGATTCGTCTGCCGAGTCATGTCCCAGCCCATCACTGGACATGGGGACGATCTTGTGTCCTGACCTTGTTTGCTCCATGCGAATGAGTTTGACATAGACGCATCTAGACGTCTACACTTTCTCCGCTCCCTCGACGCTTCCGACCCGGCCCAGTGGCCGGCCCCTGTGCGCTCGTGGGACGATCATCACGACCACCGCCAGGACACCCCCCATGAGCACCAAGGCCTTCGCCAGCCAAGCCGACCTCGAAGAAAAGAAGGTCACCTTCGAGCAACTGTCCGAGCACGCCTGGGCCTACACCGCCGAGGGCGACCCCAACACCGGCATCATCATCGGCGACGACGCCGTGCTGGTGGCCGACACGCAGGCCACGCCGGGCATGGCGGCCGACGTGATCCGCCGCATCCGCGAGGTGACCGACAAGCCCATCAAGTACGTGGTGCTGACGCACTATCACGCCGTGCGCGTCTTCGGCGCCTCGGCCTACGGCGCGCAGCAGATCCTGGCCAGCCAGGACACCTACGACCTGATCGTCGAGCGCGGCGAGGCCGACAAGGCCAGCGAGATCGGCCGCTTCCCGCGCCTGTTCCGCAACGTGGAGAGCGTGCCGCCGGGGCTGACCTGGCCCACCATCACCTTCACCGGCAAGATGACGCTGTGGCTGGGCAAGCTCGAAGTGCAGTTGCTGCAACTCGGCCGGGGCCACACCAAGGGCGACACCGTGGTGTGGCTGCCGCAGGAGCGCACGCTGCTGTCGGGCGACCTGGTGGAGTTCGACGCCACGCCGTATGCGGGCGACGCCTATTTCACCCACTGGCCGCAGACGCTGAAGAACATCGCGGCGCTGAAGCCCCTGGCCCTGGTGCCCGGCCGCGGCCCCGCGCTCAAGGGCGAGGCCATGGTGCAAAAGGGCCTGGAGGTGACGGGCTCGTTCGTGAGCGACGTCTACGCCAGCGTGAAGGCCGGCGCCGCCGCGGGCAAGGACCTGAAGACCGTGTACCAGGAGACCTACGCGGCGCTGAAGCCCAAGTACGGCCACTGGGTGATCTTCGACCACTGCATGCCCTTCGACGTGACGCGCGCCTATGACGAGGCCACGCAGTTCGCCGACCCGCGCATCTGGACCGCCGAGCGCGACGTGGCGATGTGGGAGGCGCTGGAGCGCTGAGACGCTGCCGGCTGAGGCCCCGAGACCACGCCCACCAGAAAAGAACGCAACGCAGGGCCAGCACGACCATGCTCTCGACCTACACCTACCCCCGCTACAGCTCCGGGCGCGCACCGGAACTGGACGACGCCCCCGGCACCGTGCGCCGGCACCCCGTGGTGGTGGTGGGCGCCGGTCCGGTGGGCCTGGCCGCCGCCATCGACCTGGCGCAGCGCGGCACGCCCGTGCTGCTGCTGGACGACGACAAGACGGTGAGCGTGGGTTCGCGCGGGCTGTGCTACGCCAAGCGCACCCTGGAGGTGCTGGACCGCCTGGGCTGCGGCCAGCCGGTGGTGGACAAGGGCGTCACCTGGAACGTGGGCCGCACCTTCCTGGAGACCGAGGAGGTCTTCCAGTTCAACTTGCTGCCCGAGGCCGGCCACGAGCGCCCCGGCATGGTGAACCTGCAGCAGTACTACCTGGAGGAGTACCTGGTGAAGCGGGCGCAGGCGCTGCCCAACCTGCAGATGCGCTGGGAGCACAAGGTCACGGCGGTGCAGCCCGACGCCGACGGCGCCACGCTGACGGTGCAGACGGCGGACGGCGCCTTCACACTGCGTGCCGACTGGCTGGTGGTGGCCGACGGGGCGCGCAGCCCCATCCGCCGCCTGCTGGGCCTGGACATCGAGGGCAAGGTGTTCCAGGACCGCTTCCTCATCGCCGATGTGGTGATGAAGGCCGACTTCCCCACCGAGCGCTGGTTCTGGTTCGACCCGCCCTTCCACCCCGGCCAGAGCGTGCTGCTGCACCGGGAGGCCGACAACGTCTGGCGCATCGACTTCCAGCTCGGCTGGGACGCCGACCCCGAGGCCGAGAAGCAGCCCGAGCGCGTGATCCCGCGCATCCAGGCCATGCTGGGGCCGGAGCGCGAGTTCACGCTGGAATGGGTCAGCGTCTACACCTTCCAGTGCCGGCGCATGAAGCGCTTCCGCCACGGGCGGGTGCTGTTTGCCGGTGACGCCGCCCACCAGGTGTCGCCCTTCGGCGCGCGCGGCGCCAACTCCGGCATCCAGGACGTGGACAACCTGGGCTGGAAGCTGCAATTCGTGCTGCAAGGGCAGGCGCCCGAGGCGCTGCTGGACAGCTACGACGCCGAGCGCGTGGCCGCAGCCGACGAGAACCTCCTCAACTCCACCCGCTCCACGGACTTCATCACCCCCAAGACAGCCATGTCGCGGCGCTTCCGCAACGCGGTGCTGGAGATGGCGCGCGACCTGCCCTTTGCGCGTGCGCTGGTCAACTCCGGCCGCCTGTCGGTGGCCACGCATCTGGACGGCTCGCCGCTGAACACGCCGGATGCGGACACCGGCGACGCCTCCTCCTCTGCGTTCTCCGGCTGGATGGCGCCCGGCGCCCCGCTGGACGACGCCCCGGTGCGCCTGGACGGCCATGAAGGCCGTGGGGGCTGGCTGCTGCGGCAGATCGACAGCTTCACGCTGCTGGTGTTCGGCCCGGGCGGCCTCACGCCGCAGGACCTTGCAGCCCTGCCGGTGCCGGTGCGCCTGCTGCGCGTGCAGCCTGCCGGCCAGGCCGGGGCTGGTGAACTGGAGGACGTGCAGGGTCTGGTGGCCCGTCGGCTGGACGCGCGCCCCGGTACCGCCTACCTGCTGCGGCCCGACCAACACGTGGCCGCACGCTGGCGACGGGTGGACGCGGCGGCAGTGCGCCAGGCCCTGGACCGCGCCTTGTGCCGCTTGCCCACGCCACAGGCAACCCAGGCCGCTGCGGCGCCCTCCCAAAAACCGGCCGAGGCCAGCGCTGCGGCCCACTGAACCGGAGACGCCCATGGCCTTCGAACACCTGAACACCCAGCCGAACTTTGGCGTGCCCGGCGAACGTACCCTGCGCGCCTACACGCCCGGCGACACCTTCTACGAGATGCTGATCGCCGCCCATGAGGGCCTGGACGACGAAGCCAGCCACAAGCTCAATGCAAGGCTGGTGCTGCTGCTGTCCAATCACATCGGTGACCTGCGCGTGCTGCGCGAAGCGCTGCAGGCCGCGCGGCAAGGCGCCTGAGGTTCACCCCATTTCTTGGAGACCCCCCATGAAGATCGATCGCATCCACCACGTGGCCTACCGCTGCCGGGACGCCAAGGAAACCGTCGAGTGGTACGGCCGCGTGCTGAAGATGGACTTCCAGCTCGCCATCGCCGAAGACCGCGTGCCCTCCACCAAGGAGCCGGATCCGTACATGCACATCTTCCTGGACGCGGGCAACGGCAACACCCTGGCATTCTTCGAACTGCCCACCAAGGCGCCCATGGGCCGTGACGAGAACACCCCCGTGTGGGTGCAGCACATCGCCTTCCGCGTGAAGGACCGTGAGGAACTGCTGGAATACAAGGCCCACCTGGAGGCGCAGGGCGTGGACGTGCTGGGCCCCACCGACCACGGCGCCTTCCACTCCATCTACTTCTTCGACCCCAACGGCCACCGCCTGGAACTCGCCTGCCCGGACCCGGACGAAGCCAACATGCTGCGCCGAATGGAAGAGGTGAAGTGGAAGATGCTGGAGGACTGGTCCAAGACCAAGCGGGCTCCGAAGCACGCCGAGTTTTTCCACCGCCGCGAGTTCACCCCCGAAGTTGAACAGGCATGACCACCTCGCTCGACGCCACCCACGACCCCACGCTGCGCAGCTGGGTGGATTCGGCCAACGCCGAGAACACCGACTTCCCCGTTCAGAACCTGCCCTTCGGGCGCTTCACGGCGCCTTCGGTGGCGGCGCATGACACGGCCGGCACGCCCCGCATGGGCATCGCCATCGGTGACCAGGTGCTGGACCTGCAGATGGTGCAGCACGCGCTGCTCACCAACGGCTCGCCCGCGTGGGCGCTCACGCCGGACACCGCCAGGCCCGACACCCTGCCAGACTGGCTGGCACCCCTGGCGGACGGTGACCTGAACGCCTTCATGCGCCTGGGCGCCGCCGTCCGGCGTGGCCTGCGCGCCTGGCTCAGCGCCGCGCTGGCCGAAGGCAGCCCGCTGCAGGCCGTGCTGCAGCCCTGCCTGCGCGCGCAAGCTGACTGCACGATGCAGTTGCCCTGTCAGATCGGCGACTACACCGACTTCTACACCGGCATCCACCACGCCACCTCGGTGGGCAAATTGTTCCGCCCGGATAACCCGCTGCTGCCCAACTACAAGTGGGTGCCCATCGGCTACCACGGGCGGGCCTCGTCCCTTGTCGTCAGTGGCACGCCGGTACGCCGCCCGCTGGGTCAGCTGAAAGCGCCCACGGCCGAGACGCCCACCTTGGGCCCTTGCCAGCGGCTGGACTACGAACTGGAGCTGGGTGCCCTCATCGGCACCGGCAACGCGCTGGGCACACGCGTTCCGCTGGCACAAGCCGAAGACCACCTCTTCGGCTTGGTGCTGCTCAACGACTGGTCCGCGCGCGACGTGCAGGCCTGGGAGTACCAGCCGCTGGGCCCCTTCCTGGCCAAGAACTTCGCCAGTACCGTCTCGCCCTGGGTGGTGACGATGGAGGCGCTGGCCCCGTTCCGCACCGCCTTCAACCGCCCGGCGATCGAAGGCGGCGACGCCGGCACCCTGCCCTACCTTGACGGCGACGACAACCGACTGTCCGGCGCCTTCGACCTGACGCTGGAGGTGGAACTGCAGACCGCGGCCATGCGCGCGGCCGGCCTGCCACCGCAGCGCCTGTCGCGCGGGCGCTGGACCGAGGCCGCCTGGTGGACGCTGGCGCAACTGGTGACGCACCACACGGTGGGCGGGTGCAACCTGCAGCCGGGTGACCTGCTGGGCACCGGCACCCTTTCCGGCCCCGGGCCGGACCAGGCCGGTTCGCTGCTGGAATTGAGCGGCGGCGGCAAGTCGCCCCTGACGTTGCCGGGCGGCGAGACCCGTACCTTCCTGCAGGACGGCGACACCCTGACCCTGCGCGCCTGGGGCGAGAAGCCCGGCGCCCGGCGCATCGGCCTGGGCACCTGCAGCGGCACGGTGCAGCCGGCGGCCTGATACGGGGTCGGTCAGGCGGGCGCGATCCCCTTGGCCGCGCTCACGTCCACGAAGGTGATCACCGCGCCGTCGATCACGTCGTCCTGGGTGCGGTAGGGCATGATCCTCACCGCGTACCAGCGGCCCTCGCGGCTGCTCACCTGCTTTTCCGACACCACCAGCGTGCGCAGCATGTCGCGCACGTCTTCCTCCAGCGTGGGGTAGTCCAGGCTGGTGGTCAGGTCGCCCAGCGGGCGGCCTACGTCCCCGTCGCGCAGGCTGATGACCTTGCGGGCCCGCTCGGTGAAGCGACGCACGTGCAGGCTCTTGTCGAGAAAGAGCGTGGCGATGTCGATGCTGTTGAGCAAGTTGCGCATGTCGCTCTGCGCCGTGGCCAGATCGTCCAGCTTGGCCTGCAGCTCTGCGTTCACCGACTGCAGCTCCTCGTTCATGGCCTGCATCTCTTCCTTGGAGCTGTTGAGCTCTTCATTGGTGGATTGCAGTTCCTCGTTGGTGGACTGCAACTCCTCGTTGGCGGCCTGCAGCTCCTCCTGGGAAGCGCGCATCTCCTCGCGCAGCGACTGCGCCTCCTCACGCGCGCGCTGCAGTTCGCCTTCCAGCTCCTGATGCACCGCGCTGCGCGTGCGGCGGCGGGTCCGGCCCTTGGTAGACAGCGCCACATCGCGGAAGACGATGAGCAGCAAGCCCTTCAGGCCAGACGCCTCCTCCATGGCCTGCACGCTCAAGTCCACCACAGGCAGCCCGGTGGGGCTTTCCAGCGGCACGTCGTGCACCTCGACAGCCGCCCGCTGGGTGGCCGCCTGTTGCATGGCGGCCACCAGCGGGGCGCGCAGGCCCTCGCGGGCCATGACGTGGACATTCCAGTTCGCCTTGCCGGCGGCGGGCTCCAGGTAGCGGCCCGTGCGGCCGTTCACGTACAGGATGTCGCCGCGCTCGTTCACCAGCACCGAGGGCGGGGCCCACTGCTGCATCAGGTAGCTCTCCACCATCACCTGCAGGCTGGGCGGTGGGCTGGGTTCATCAACGGGCAAGGCAGGCTCCTTGGGGGTGGGCTCCGGCACCAGGGCGACAGGCCGGAAAGAGAAGTCAGGAACGGGCAAGGGCTTGGTCACGCTGCGGCGGCGGTACAGGCGCAAGCGCGCGTCAGTGGTCTCGAACAGGTCATCGAAGCGGCCGATGGTCTCGGAACTGCCCAGCAACAGCACCCCGTTGGGCCGCAGGCTGTAGTGGAACAGCGGCAGCAGGCGGCGCTGCAGGGGCGCCGTCAGGTAGATCAGCAGGTTGCGGCAGCTCAGCAGGTCCAGGCGGGTGAAGGGTGGGTCCACGTTCAAGTCATGCGGTGCAAAGACCACCATCTCGCGCACCTCCTTGGCGATGCGCCAGCCTCCGTCATGCGGGGTGAAGAAGCGCGCCAGGCGCTGGGCCGAGACCTCGCCGCTGATGGAGGCCGGGTAAACGCCGCGGCGCGCCCGGTCGATGGCGTCCTTGCTCAGATCGGTGGCGAAGACTTGCAACGTGCAGTTGGCCAGGGCCGGCAGGGTCGCCAGCACCTCACGGAAGGTGATGGCCAGCGAGTAGGCCTCCTCCCCCGTGGAACAACCCGCCACCCAGGCGCGCATGTGCCAGCCGTCGCCGTGCGCCTTCAGCAGTGAAGGCAGTTCATCCTGCTTCAGGGCCTGCCACACGGGGGTGTCGCGGAAAAAGGCGGTCACGCCGATCAGCAACTCCTTGGCCAGCAGGTCCAGTTCGGCGGCGTCGCGCGACAGCAGCTTCGCATATGCCTGCATCGTCGCGATGTGGTGAATGCCCATGCGGCGCTGAATCCGTCGCACCAGCGTGCTGCGCTTGTACAGGAAGAAGTCGTGGCAGCCGCGCGACTGCAGCAGGCGCAGGATGGACACCAGGTGCTGCCGGTCCTGCTGCGCCTCCAGGACCTCCGCGTCACCGATCAGCTCTGGGGTGGCAGTGCCCGGGCAGGCGGGGCCCGCCCGGCCGGACAGGGCCGCCACCACCGCGCCCGGCAGGCGGGCGGGCGGGGCCACCAGATCCACCATGCCGGTCTGCAAGGCGCTGCGGGGCATGGCATCGAACTGCGCGGTGTCGGGTTGCTGCGCAGCCGTGACCCCGCCCGCCGCATGGATCAATCGAAGGCCACGCGTGCCATCAGACCCAGTGCCCGACAGCACCACCCCCGCTGTCCGGGGGCCCAGCACCCGCGACACCGACTCGAACATGTCGTCGATCGGATGGCGACGTCCGCGGGGCTGCAGTGGCACGGCCACGTGCAGGTGTCCATCGATCAGGGTCAGCGTGGCGTTGGGCGGGATCACGTACACGGTGTCCGGGCTCACGCGCTGACCTTCCATCGCTTCGCACACCGGCAGCCGGGTGCTTCGCTGGAGCAACTGCACCAGAACGGTCTCGCGCGTGGGGTCCAGGTGCTGCACCACCACCCAGGCCAGGCCGGCGCTCAGGGGGGCATTCGCGATGAACTCTTCCAGTGCCGGCAGCCCTCCCGCCGACGCCCCTATGGCCACCAGCCCTGCCAAGGAGCCCTCCTGAGGGGCGACGGGTGGGGAACGGTGCCCGCCATGGAAGGTCGCAGCAGCCGCAGCGGCTGGCGCGGGCGGTGAGGCGGGGGCTGATGCCATGGCGGAATGTAGCGAATGCGCCAAGCCTGTGTCGCAAGAAATGCCCTGACAAGACTCCGGCACCGGGCTAACATCAAGCGGCCGTGTGCTGAATTGCATCTGCATCCGAACATGGCACCGGCAAGCCAAGCCCCGTTGACTCCCACGTTCAGTACCGTGTTCACACCCCGTGCCGTGCGGGCCCCCTGCTGCTCATGCCCTTGACCCCTCTGTGACGCCCTCGTCCAACCCGGCTCCCCGCCCGGTGTCTCTAGACCAGTCCACGCAGGCGGACCCAGGCCCGCCTTTAGCGGAGCGAAGGGCCCTGCATGCTCCCGGGGCGCCCAGCCCGGAAGCGCTGCGGGCCTGGGCTGTCAGCCTGGTGGACGCGCGGGAGGAAGAGCGGCTGCGCATCGCGCGAGGCATGCACGACGAACTGGGGCAGTTGCTCACCGCCCTGCGGCTGGAACTCGCCAGCCTGGCCCTCGTCGCCAAGGAGCCCGCCCAAGCCCAGCGCATCGTCTCCATGAAGGCACTGATCGATGAGACCATGGTCGCCGTGCGCCGAATCTCCGACGACCTGCGGCCCTTGATGCTGGACGACCTGGGCCTGAATGCGGCGGTGGAGTCCCTGGCGCGCACGGCGGCCGCGCGCATGGGCATCGAGGTCACCGTCAGGCACGATGAAGCCGACCCGCCGATCCAGCCCAGCGTGGCCACGGCGCTGTACCGCATCGTGCAAGAGGCCCTGACCAACGTGGCCCGCCATGCCCACGCCACGGACGTGAGCATCGACCTGCGGATGCAAGGCCGCGAGATCGTGCTCAAGGTGGAGGACAACGGCGTCGGCCTGCCGGACGACGCACTGGAGCGGACCGGCTCCTGGGGCCTGCGCGGGCTGCTCGAGCGCGTGAACCTGTGCGGCGGCGCTCTCGTCCTCGAAAACGCCCCGGGCAGCGGCGCCCGGATGACCGTCCGCCTGCCCATCGACGCCGCAGGAGGGTCGGCGTGACCCCGCCCTTCAAGGTGCTGGTGGTGGACGATCATGCGACGGTGCGTGAGGGCTTGATCCGGATCCTGACCAGCGGCGACGACAAGTGGCAGGTCGACAGCGCGCCCAGCGCGGAAGCCGCCCTGGACATCCTGGCGCTGCAGGCCTTTGACGTCGGCATCGTGGACATGTCCATGCCCGGCATGAACGGGATCGAGCTGGTGCGTGCGCTGCGCGCCCAGGGTCTGCGCATGCCGCTGTTGATGCTGAGCATGCATGCGGAAGAGGCCTACGCCCTGAGGGCCTTCAAGGCCGGCGCCAATGGCTACATCGCCAAGGACCGTGCTGCCGAAGAGCTGGTGGCCGCTGTGCGCAGGGTGGCGAACGGCGGGGCCCATGTGCCCGCAGCGCTCACCGAACGCGTGGTCCTGACCATGAACGGGGAAGTTGCCGTGCCCCGGCATGCGCAGTTGTCCGATCGCGAACTGGACATTCTTCGCCGGCTGGCAGGCGGTCTGGGCGTGACCGACATCGCCGAGCAGCTGGGGCTGGCGCCCAAGACGGTGATGAACAGCCGCGCCCGCATCCAGGACAAGCTGGCCTTGACCAGCCCCCAGGCCTTGACCGCCTACGCCATCGAGCACGGTCTTGTCCCTTCTGGCGGCCACCCCATGCACATCGAGATCGACGACCTGAGCCGCCCGCAGGTGCACGCCCTGCTGCAGGAACACCTGGACGACATGTACGCGTGGTCGCCCCCGGAAAGCGTGCATGCGCTGGACCTGGACCGCCTGCGGGGGCCCGCCATCACCTTCTGGACGGCCTGGGAGGGCCCGTTGCTGCTGGGCTCGGCAGCGCTGAAGGACCTGGGCGACGGCCATGGCGAGGTGAAGTCCATGCGCACGCCCCGCCACCTGCGCGGCCGCGGCGCCGGCCGGGCGCTGCTGGCGCACCTGATCGACCATGCACGGGCCCGCGGCTTCCAGCGCCTGAGCCTGGAAACCGGCTCCACGGCGCATTTCCAGCCGGCGCAGCGCCTGTACGAGCGCTTCGGCTTCGCCTATTGCGGGCCGTTTGGCGACTACACGCCAGACCCTTTCAGCGTTTTCATGACGCTGGAGCTGTAGTCAGCCTTCCGAGGCCAGCGCCAGCAGCACCTCGCGCAGCAGGTCGGCACCGCGCAGCAGGTCCGCGGGCTCGGTGTGCTCGCGTGGGTTGTGGCTGATGCCCTGCACGCTGGGCACGAAGATCATTGCCGCCGGGCAGATCCGGGCCATCATCTGCGCATCGTGGCCGGCGCCGGAGGTCATGCGGCGGCTGCGGTGGCCGCGCGCCTGCGCACGGGCTTCAATCAGACGCACCAGGCGCTCGTCGAAGCGCACGGGCGGGAAGCGCACCAGGCGCCGGGTCTCGACCGTGACCTGCTGCGCCTGCGCCAGGCGCTGCACGAAGGCGGCCAGTTCTTCCTCGGCGCGCTGCAAGGTGGGTTCGTCGGTGTTGCGCAAGTCCACGGTCACGGTGGCACGGGAGGCGATGACATTCACCAGGTTCGGGTGCAGCTGCAGCGCACCGACCGTGGCCACCTGGGGGCCGCCCAGGCGCTGCGCCAGTTCGCGCACGAACACCGCCACGGCCGCCGCGCAGTAGCCGGCATCCCGCCGCAGGTGCATGGGGGTGGTACCCGCATGGTTGGACTGCCCGGTGAAGATGAATTCCTGCCACGAGATGCCTTGCAGGTCCTCCACCGCGCCGATCTCCAGGCCCTCGGCCTCCAGGACCGGGCCCTGCTCGATGTGGAGTTCGACGAAGGCATGCGGCACGATCGACCCGCAGGCCATGTCGCCGGCGTAGCCGATGCGGGCCAGTTCATCGCCCAGGCGCCAGCCATCGGTGTCCACTGCGTCCAGCGCCTGCTGCAACGGCAGCCCTCCCGCGTGCACCAGCGAGCCCATCATGTCGGGCTGGAAGCGCACGCCCTCCTCGTTGGTGAAGGCGGCCACCACCAGGGGCCGCTGCGTCACGATCTGCCGGTCGTTCAGCCAGCGCACCACCTCCAGCCCGGCCGTGACGCCGTAGGCACCGTCGTAGCGGCCACCCGTGGCGACGGTGTCGATGTGCGAGCCGGTCATCACGGGCGCGGCCTCGGTCCTGCCGGCGCGCAGGCCGAAGATGTTACCGATGCGGTCCACCTGCACCGTCAGGCCCAGGGCGCGCATCCAGGTGACGAGTTGGTCGCGGCCAAGCCGGTCCGCGTCGGTCAGGGCGATGCGGCACACGCCGCCGCCTGCCGTGGCCCCCAGGGCTGCATGGGCCTGCAATCGCGCCAGGAGCCGGTCCTGCTGCAGACCTTCCTCCTGCAACCGGGCCTGCTGCTCGGCCCACACCGCCTCCGCTGTGCGCCCGACGATGGCCGCGTACACGCCAGGGGCGGTGGCGCCCTCGCTGCTGATCAGCAGCACCCGGGCATTGGCGTCCAGCCCGGCAGCCCTGCCCTCCTGGGCTGACCGTGCCAGCACCTGCAGCGCCGCCAGGCCTGCGACCGCAGACTCCCCGGCCACGAGCGGCAGGTCACCGTGCGCGCCTTCGGCCAGCACACGCATGGCGTCTTCGGCCTGGGCGTCCGGCACGGTCATGAAGAAGTCCACCGCAGGCTGCAGAAAGCGCCATGCCAGCGGCGAGGTCTCTCCACACGCCAGGCCTGCCATCACGGAATCGACCGTGCCCAGCGCGCGGGTCGGCCGGCCGGCCAGGGCGCTTTGCAGCAGGCAGTCGGCCTGCTCGGGCTCGACGACGATCACGGTCGGGCGGCGCGCGCCGAAGCGATCCCAGAAGCCGCTGACGATGCCCGCGGCCATGCCCCCCACGCCGCCTTGCAGGATCACATGCGTCCAGGGGCAGTCTTCGGCATCCCCCAGATCGGCCAGCAGCTCCTCGGCGATGACGCCGTAGCCCTGCATCACATCGCGCGGCACTTCCTCGTAGCCCTCGTACGAGGTGTCGGACACCACCTCCCAGCCGTGGGCATGGGCCAGGCGCGCCGCCTCGGTGACCGAGTCGTCGTAGTTGCCGGGAACGCGCACGATCTCGGCGCCGAAGGCCGCGATGGCCTGCTCACGCTCCAGGCTGACCTGCGCGTGCAGCACGATCACGCAGCGGCACCCCACGCTTTGCGCGGCTGCTGCCAGCGCGCGACCATGATTGCCGTCGGTGGCGCTGATGACGACGAAACCGCGGAGTTCCTCGGCATGATGGCCGGTCAGCAGGGCCGCCGCCGGCCAGCCGCGGTCGGCGAAGCGACGTTGCAGCAGCTTCACCAGCGCATGGGGCGCGCCCAGCGCCTTGAAGCTGCCCAGGGCCGAGCGGCAGGACTCATCCTTGATCGTCAAACTGGCGATGCCCAGCGCCCGCGCCAGGCCCGGCATCGGCCACGCAGGCGTGGGGAAGGGACAGAGCCCGTCCCAGGCGGCCAGCCGCCCACGGGCGGCGCGGGCCTGCGCCTGGCTGAGCTGGGCGCGCAGTTCGGCGTCGTAAGGCCGCCGGTCGGCACGGGGGTTGGCAATCAACATGGCAGGAACTCTTCTGGAACACTCACGAAGCGGGCAGACGCTGCCGGGCGAGTTCGGCAAACCAGCGGGCCCCCACGGGCACGATGCAGTCGTTGAAGTCGTATCGCGCGTTGTGCAGCGGCACGCCCCCGGCGCGGTCGCGGTCCGCCGGGCTTTCATCCGCATCCCCGCTGACCCCACGCTCGTCAGACGCCGGGCCGATGCCGTTGCCGATGAACATGAACGCTCCGGGCAGGTGCTGCAGGAAGCGGCCGAAGTCTTCGGAAATCATCATGGGGGGTGTGTCCGCATCCACGGCCTGCGCGCCCACCACCGCCTGCGCAGCCCGCACCGCCACGGGCACGCAGGATGCCCAGTTGACGGTGGGCGCGAACTCGTGCGTGTACGTCACCTCGCACCGGGCGCCGTGGGCGCGGCAGATACCCTCGCACAGTTCGCGCATGCGCGCCTCCAGCAGGGCTTGCACCTCGGGCGCGTAACTGCGCGTGTCGCCCTTGATCACCACCTCGCTCGGCAGCGCGTTGCGGATGCCATCGGTGATGAACTCGGTGCAGGACACGACGGCCGGATGCTGCGGGTCCACGGAGCGCGCGACGATGGTCTGCAAGGCCAGCACGATCTCCGCGCCGATCACCAGCGGGTCCACGGCCATGTGCGGCCGGGCGGCGTGACCGCCGCGCCCGGTGATGCGGATGACGAAGTTGTCCTCGCTGGCCATCAGTCCCCCCACCCGGGTGGCAAAGTGGCCGGCGGGCAGGCCCGGGATGTTGTGCGCGCCATAGATCTCGTCCATGGGGAAGCGCTCCAGCAGCCCATCGGCCAGCATGGCGGCAGCGCCGCGCCCGTGCTCCTCGGCGGGCTGGAAGATGAAACGTACAGTGCCGTCGAAGTCGCGCCGGGTGGCCAACAACTGCGCCGCCCCCAGCAGCATGGCCATGTGTCCGTCATGACCGCAGGCGTGCATGCAGCCGGGATGGGCGGAAGCGTAGGGCCGGCCCGGCGCGTTCTCCGTCAAGGCCAACGCGTCCATGTCGGCGCGCAGACCGATGACGCCAGGGCCTGAGCCCACCTGCAGATTGGCCACCACCCCCGTGCTGCCCATGCCGCGGTGCACCTCCAGGCCGAGCATCTGCAGCACCTGGGCCACGCGCTCCGAGGTGCGGTGCTCGTTGAAGCCCGTTTCCGGGAAACGATGGAAGTCATGGCGCCACCGCACCCAGCCCGGTTCCAGCGCCTGCTCGTCGATCCTGCCGTCGGTCGTCTCCATTGCGGCCTCCTTGCTGCTGCCCACGCGCCCCTGCAGGCATTGTGGCGGGAGCCTGGGGCACAGGTCGGCTTGAAAAGGCTGGGCCCACGGGACGTCACTGGTCCCTTATCTCGCTCATCTCCCGCATCTCAGCCCAGTTGCATCAGCACCACCGGCAGGAGCACCGCGCTGACGACACCGTGCAGGCCCATCCCCAGGCTGGCGTAGGCGCCGGCCACCGGGTGCACGCTGAAGGCGCGCGACGTGCCGATGCCGTGCGCTGCCACGCCCAGGGCGAAGCCCCGCTGCCACCAGGCCGTGACGCCGGCGGCGTTCAGCACGAAACGCCCGAGCACCGCGCCGAGCACGCCGGTGGACACCGCAAAGATGGCCGTGAGCGTCGGAGAGGCCTGGACGCGCTCGGCAATGCCCATGGCAATGGGCGCCGTGACCGACTTCGCCCACATCCCGCGCACCAGCGCCTCATCCGCACCCAGCGCCTTCAGCACAGCCACCGCCACGGCGATGGACGTGGCCCCCCCGGCGGCCATGGCCAGCGTCAGCGCACCCAGACGGCCCTTGACGGAGGCCCACCCCTTGTAGATGGGGATGGCCAGCGACACGGTGGCGGTGCCCAGCAGGAAATGCACGAACTGCGCGCCTTCGAAGTAGCGCTGATACGGCATGCCGGCCAGCGCCAGACCGGCCGCCACCAGCACCACGGCGATCAGCACCGGATTGGCCAGCGGGTTGCGCTGCGTGCGCTCGTAGACCGCCAGGCCCAAGGTGTAGGCCCCCAGCGTCAGGACGAGCGCGAACAGCGGAGAGCCCGCCAGGTAGACCCAGATCTCGTGGATGGGCGGCAGTTCAGGGCGCATGCTCGTCCTGCGCCGCTGGCGGGGCCAGCCGCTTGAGCACCAGGGCCGTGACGAAGATGGTGGCCACCACGCTCAGCAGCAGGGCGGCCGAAACGGCCAGCGCGTTCTCCTTGAGCAAGGGCCAGAACATCACCACGCCGACCGAGGCCGGCACGAACAGCAGCCCCAGGTGCTGCAGGATGCCGCCACCCACCAGTTCCATGGAAGGTGGCACGCGACCTCGCCAACCCAGGAACGCCAGCAAGAGCACCAAGCCCACCACCGGGCCTGGAATGAAGGGGATGACGAACGCACTGATCACCTCGCCCAGGGCCTGGAAGAGCAGCAGTTGCAGCAGGCCGTGTATCACGGTGGGGCCTCCCTGGAGGGTTGTCGTGGTGTGGGTCCATCCTACGCTGTCGGGCCAACTGGCAAGCCTCCGGGCGATGACGCCTGAGCGCTCGCGCAGCGGGCCGGCGCCCGGGGCCTGGGCACGCGGGTCATGCAATAGTGCGGCTCAGCAGCCCGTAACCATCACCCCTCGGAGACCGTGCGATGCAGCACCCTGACGACGTCCTGTTCCACAAACTGTCCGGCGTGACTACGGCCACGCTGACCACCGTGCTGCTGAAGAAGGGCCTTCGCAACGTGTGGATCCGCGGCGCGTTTCCCCTGACCCCCGGCACGCCCAGAGTGGTGGGACGGGCCTTCACCGTGCGCTTCATTCCGGCCCGCGAAGACCTGGCCACACCTGCCTCATGGGGCTCGCCAAAATCCAGCCGCGCGGCCATCGAAGCCATGCCGCCGGGCTGCATTGCAGTGGTGGATGCGATGGGCGTGCGAGACGCCGGCATTTGGGGCGACATCCTGTGCGCCCGCATGGCGCAGCGCGGCGTCACGGCCCTGGTCACCGACGGCGTGGTGCGCGATCTGGCCGGTGTGCTGGGCACGGGCCTGAAGGTGTGGGCCTGCGGCACCGCAGCCCCACCTTCCGTGGCGGGCCTGACCTTCGTGGACTGGCAGCAGCCTGTGGCCTGCGGGGGCGTGGCGGTGTTCCCGAACGACGTGATCGTCGCCGACCAGGACGGGGCGGTGCTGATTCCCGCAGCCATCGTCCACGACATCGTGGACGATGCGGTCGAGCAGGAACGCTTCGAGGGCTGGATCATGGAAGAGGTGAATGCCGGCGCAGTGCTGCCAGGCCTGTACCCGCCCAACGAGGCGAACAAGGCGAAGTACGAAGCCACCCGCAAGTAACGGCAGAGCAGCCTTTGAAAGTCGTTCAGGTACTCAACGAGTGTCCCGCAAACCATCCCGCAGGAGCCGCCCCCGTTGCCACCCGGCCCCTCAGCGTTGCGGCTGGATGTCCGTGACGATGTACTTGCCCGCTTCATTGACCGCCTTGAACCTGACCCTGTCACCGGCCTTGAGACTGTCCAGCAGGGTCTTGTCGCGCACGGCGAACACCATGGTCATGGGCGGCATGTCCAGGCTCTTGATCTCCCCATGCCGGAGCGTGACCTTGCCGCCCTCCTTGTCAATGCGCCGGACTTCACCCTCGGCCATGTCGGCCTTGTTCACGTCAGCCGCCGCAGGGCTGGCCGCTTGGTGCGCGGCGTGATCAGAGGCCTTGGGCTGCGCCGAGGCCGGGCTTGCCAGCAGCGCAGCAGCCCAAAGCAGTGCACAGGCCATGGCGGCGGGGTGCTGTCGATTCATACGGACTCCTGGATCGTTGAGGGGGTTGAAAGAGGGAACCTGCAGTGACTTGTGGGTGAGGCCTCAATGTCCGCCGTGCCCGGCCGATGGCTTGCGCACCTTGACCTCGATGTCCTGCGCCGGGCGGGCCACCAAAGGCATGGCACCCGCGCTCTCCGCCTTGAAGCGGGCCGGGTCCGGCAGGCTGCCGGTGAACTCGTAGGCCACCGTGCCCGGCGGATGCGTGTACCAGCCCGGGTCGCGATAGTCGCCCGGCTTCTGGTCCTTGCGCACCTTCAGGATGCTGAACATGCCGCCCATGCCCACGGCGCCGAAGGGCCCCTGCCCGGCCATCATGGGCGCGGTGTTGTCGGGCAGCGGCATCTCCATCTCGGTCATGTCCTTCATGCCGCGTTCGCCCATCACCATGTAGTCGGGAATGAGCCGGGTGATCTGGCGCGCCACGCCACGGTGGTCCACGCCGATCATCGTGGGCACGTTGTGGCCCATCGCGTTCATGGTGTGGTGGCTCTTGTGGCAATGGAAGGCCCAGTCGCCCTCCTCGTCGGCCAGGAAGTCCAGTTGCCGCATCTGGCCCACCGCGATGTCCGCCGTCACTTCGTACTGGCGCGTGCTCTTCGGTGTCGGCCCGCCGTCGGTGCCGGTGATCAGGAACTCGTGACCGTGCAGGTGGATGGGGTGGTTGGTCATCGTGAGATTGCCCACCCGGATGCGCACCTTGTCCATGTGCCGCACCACCAGCGGGTCGATGCCCGGGAAGATGCGGCTGTTCCAGCTCCACAGGTTGAAGTCCAGCATGGTCATGATGTTCGGCGTGGCGCTGCCGGGGTCGATGTCGTAGCTGGCCAGCAGGAAGCAGAAGTCGCGGTCCACCTCCTCGATCAGCGGGTGCCTGTCCTTGGGGTGCGTGACCCAGAAGCCCATCATGCCCATGGCCATCTGCACCATCTCGTCGGCATGCGGGTGGTACATGAAGGTGCCGGGACGGCGCGCGACGAACTCGTAGACGAAGGTCTTGCCTGGCGGGATGCCGGGCTGGTTCAAACCCGTCACGCCGTCCATGCCGTTGGGCAGGCGCTGGCCATGCCAGTGGATGCTGGTGAACTCGCCCAGCTTGTTGGTGACGAACAGGCGCACACGGTCGCCCTCCACCACCTCGATGGTGGGGCCGGGGCTCTGGCCGTTGTAGCCCCAGAGGTGGGCCTTGAAGCCCGGCGCCATTTCGCGCACCACCGGCTCAGCCACCAGGTGGAACTCCTTGACGCCGTTGTTCATGCGCCAGGGCAGCGTCCAGCCGTTGAGCGTGACTACCGGGTTGTAGGGCCGCCCGGTGCTGGGGGCCAGCGGCGGCATGGTGTCGGGCTTGGTCTGGATGACGGGTTCGGGCAGGGCCGCCATGGCCACCTTGCTGACGGCGCTGGCCGTGGCGGCTGCGGCCACAACGCCGGCACCACCAACAAAGTCTCTTCTTGAGAACATGGATGGAATCCTTTTGTCCGGTTCGGGTCGAGGCGCTTGCGTCAGTGGCCGGGGCCGCCCGCCGGGCCGGCGACCATCGCCGGCCCGGCGGCTGCGCTCAGGCTGGGCTTGCCCACCAGCGCCATGTCGAGGTCGGCCTGGGCGATCCAGAAGTCGCGCAGGGCGTCGATGGCGGCGTTGACGCTGGCAATCTGCGAACGCGCATCGGCCAGCAGTTCGAACACGCCGATCAGCATGCCGTTGTAGCGCAGCAGGTTCTCCTCCGAGATGCGCGCCTTCAAGGGGACGATCTCCTCGCGGTGGTGGCGCGCCATGTCCCAGGCGGCACGGTAGGCGCCATAGGCCTCGCGCACCTCCGAGCGGGCGTTGATCGCGGTCTCTGCCGCGCGGTGCAGCGCCTGCATGTAGACGCCTTCGGCGCGGGCGACGCGGGCCCCGCCCCAGTCGAACAGCGGGAGTTCCAGGCCGATCTCCCAGCCCTTCTGAGTGGGGGCTTCGTTGATGCTGTTGCGTACCAGGCCCAACTCCAGCACGTTGATGAAGCGCGTGGTGCGGGTCAGGCCCAGGTTGCGTGCGGTGGCCTCGGCAGCGGCACGGGCCGCAGCCACATCCAGCCGTTGGGTCAGCGCCTGCCGCTCGATATCCGGCAGCTCGCGGGCCTGGGCTGGCAGGTCGGGCAGGCGCTCGGGCAGCCTGAAGCCGGTCTGCCCGCCCCACAACCCCAGCAGGCGTGTCAGGCGTTCGCGGGTGGCGCGCCGTTGCTGTTCGGCCCGCACCAGATTCAAGGCGGCGTCTGCGTAGAAGCCTTGCTCGCGCGCCTGCTGCAGCTTGTTGAAGTTGCCCACCTGCGCCATGCGCCGCGCCAGCTCGGCACTGGCTTCGGCTGCCTGCATGACCTGGCGGCTGTAACGCACCGATTCCTCGGCGGCCACGGCCTGCACCCAGGCCTTGCGCGTGTCCGCCGCCAGCGCCAGCACCTGCTGCGCCACGGCGGCGCGTACCTGCTCCAGCCGGCGCGCCTCAACCCGCTGCACCAGCGGCAGCGCCAGCAGGCGCGCGAGGTTGAAGTGCAGGCCCCGCTCCCATTCGATCTCGTCGCCCTGGGTCACGCGGCCGAAGCTGAAGCCGGGGTTGGGCAGCCGTCCCGCCTGCACCACCTCCGCCTCGGTGATGCCCAGCTCGGCGTAGGCGGCTTGCAGACCGCGGTTGTTCAGCAGCGCAAGCTGCACCGCCGCTTCCATCGACAGGGGCTTGTCCAGCAGTTCGCCCACGCGCTTGTCAATACGGTCCAGATCCTCGGGCTGTCGGGCCCAGACCAGTTGCGCTGAGGTTCCCAGGCGTTCGGCCGTGGCGCTTTCGACGGCGCCGAAGCCACCATCAGGGCTGAGCGAGGCGCACCCCGTGAGGGCCAGTACCAGCACCCCGGCCACCAGCGCGGGCAGGCCCACCGGCGATGACCGTGCCTGGGCACCCACCGCTTGCGGTTGTGGATTCATCTCGGACCCCTCAGTGCTTCTTGTGGCCACCGTGTGCAGGCGCAGCGCCTGCAGCAGGCGCTGGCACGGCGCCCGCTGCAGGTGCCGAACCCGCAGCGCCCGGCTGCTGCGCCTCGCGGGTATAGACGCGCCAGCCGCCGATGCGGTTCACGGTCTCGTTGGCGTCTTTCCAGGAGACGCGCTTGTCGTCGCCCAGGCGGCGATAGCCCGCCAGCGGCGATGCGTAGGTAGCGGCCGGCACTGGCGCCTTGGCGTCGAGCGGATCGGCACGCTCAGCCCGGCCTGGAGCGTTCTGAGCGTGGACCAGGCCAGCGGCCGAACCTGCGACGGCCAGGGCCAGGCCGCGAAGCCTTGCGTGGCGCAGAGAAATCTTGAACATGGCAACCTCGACCTCGTGGGTGCGTCAGCGACAAGCCTGCGGTCAGCGACCACAGGCGCTTCGCAGCGATGGACTGGGAAGGGACCGTCGTCCTCCCGGATGACCTGTCATCGGCACCGACCGGCTGGCGCGAGCCAGCAGCCGTGCCCCGACAGAGCCACGCCCGGTCAGGCGAGGTCCGGTCGAGGCGGTCGCTCGGGGGTATCGGTGGCGCGTGACGCCACCGGCTGCACACGAGGCGAGTGCAGCTCTTCGGCCGTTGGCGCGGGCTCCGCCAGCGCTCGCGCCGCAGGCAGCGCGAACATGGCGCAGCAGTCGATGCACACGCTGCACGGGCCGTGAGGGCTCATCAGCCCTGGACCGTCGGAGTTTTCCGTGTGCGGCGAGCGCTCATCGGAAGGGCCGGCAGGGCTGGCCGCGTGGCCATGACAGTGGGGAGCCGCGTCATCCGCCGTCGCTGGATGGTGCGCCTGAGCAGGTGCAGGTGCAGGTGCAGGTGCAGGCCCAGGTGCGCTTGCCTGCATGTGCGCGTGATGCGCTGAACCTGTTCCGCAGAACAGCATGGCCGCTGCGGCCCACCCGTGCACGGGCAAGGCGATGGCCACCCACCAGATGCACAGCGTACGGGTCAGTCCACGCATGGATCGAGTTTAGCGAAGGGGCGAAGACCCGGCCGACCTCGAAGCCAGGCCCGCCACAAAACGAGCGAAAGCATTGAGCAAAGGCAATGCGTCGAAAGACGGCCCTTCCAGCAACGAAAGGGCTTGGACGGTGGCTTCCAGGGTGGAGACCTGATCGGCTCGGCGCGCCGCCCGGATGGCGCGGTAGCAGGTGGGGGCCGGCGCAGCCAGAGCCAACCTGGGCAACGCGAGCAGCGCCGGGTGCTCCAGCAACATTCGCAGGCTCTTGCGCCAGGTCGCGTCGATGACCACCAGACGCATCGGCCCCTCACCGCCCGCGCCGCCAGCCTTGGCCTGCACCGGTGCAGGCGCTGCCGGCACGTCCGGGTACAGCAGCCATGTGTCCCGACCAGGGCGATGCAGCAAGGCCGCCAGTTCCCCGGGCGCAAAGCGCTCGCCTACCACCACCTCGCACTGCGCCAGGGACAGCCGCAACAGCGCCACACTGTTCTTCGCCTGGCGTTGCTCCTGCGGATGCTGCAGCACCAGCACCTCGGTGCGGTGAGACGTGGGGCGCACCAGGGCGCACAGGCAGGTGACCTGCGGTCGCAGGCAACGCTCGCAGGCCAGGCGGCGGGGGCCAAGGTTCATCAACCCATTCTTGCGCGGAAGGCATGGGCCGAAGCTGACACCGAACTCAAGGGGACTCCCGCCAGGAAGCAACCGGGCTCCGTCAGCACGCCGCATGAGCAACGCAATGACCCTGTACGGCATATTGCCGCACAATTTGCACCTTAGCGCTGGAGAAGCTCAATGACTGCAAGGACCGCTGCCGCCATCCCCACTTCCAGCCGACCTCAGTCGGCGCGGCTGGAGGCTCGGATCAGCCCTGACCTGCACGCTGTCGTGAAGCGCGCCGCAGAAATTCAAGGCAGGACCATGACTGATTTTGTGATCCACGCCCTGCAGTCGGCTGCGTCTCAAGCCATTGAGCAAGCGGATCAGGTGCGGCTTGCTGTGGCTGATCAGGAAGCCTTTGCCAATGCCCTGATCTCACCTGCCAAGCCCAATGCGGCGTTGAAGCGTGCTTTTGCCAAGGCAGACCGGCTTCTGGACTCCTGATGCGCGGCCCTCGCTTTTCGGTCGCCCTGCTTGATCTCGATGCGGACCGATCCGACTTCGAGTGCGGGGTTGAACCGCTGGACCGCTACTTCAAGACACAGGTCAGCCAGGACATCAAACGGCGCGTGACCGCCTGCTTCACGGCACTGGATGCACAGGGGCATATCGCCGGCTACTACACCCTGGCTTCAGCCAGCATCTTGTTGACAGACCTGGCGGAACCTCTGGCCAGGAAGATGCCGCGCTACCCCAACGTGCCCGCCGTACGCATGGGTCGCTTGGCCGTGGATCAGAACTTCAAGGGGCAGGGACTGGGGGCAGCCTTGCTCGCTGACGCATTGCGTCGAGCCACCACCGCAGAGATCGCCGCCTATGCCCTGGTGGTCGACGCAAAGGACCTGGCGGCCGCGGAGTTCTATGCACACCACGGGTTCATCGCAACCTCGGGACACCCACTTCTCTTGTATCTGCCGCTTGGAACCGTCAAAGGTCTGATCAAGTAGTACGCGCGACCCCTTCCGAGTCAGACGCAGCCCGTCTTCTCAGACTGCCTAGAATCTCTCCAGTCCCGCCGTAGTTCAATGGATAGAACGAGTGCCTCCTAAGCGCTAGATACAGGTTCGATTCCTGTCGGTGGGACCATCAGTCCCCGCTGAAGGGGGCACATCAGCCGAGCAACTCCACAGGCGGCATCAACGCGAGCACCGCAGCCCGCTTGGCGAAGCGGCGGTCGAATGTTCCGAAACTCGAAGCGCGCGAACAGCGCGACAGATGCAGCGCATCGGCGAAATCGAGCCCCTTGTCGAACGCATCAAGCGCCACCAGCACCGCAGGGCGGTCTTCGAGGGTGATGTGCTCGATGCTGGCAAGCGCACGCAGCACGCGGGACACATCTCTGGCGGGCAGTTCGTAGAACCCGCGCAGGACCCACTCCAGTTCCAGCAGCACGGTCATCGAGACGAACGATCGTTCGGACAGCGCGGCCATGGCTGCTGGCCGTTGCAGCACAGCTTGTTCATCGTCCGCGTCGTCGACGAAGAATCGCGCCAGGACGTTGGTGTCCAGGGCCCTCATGATTTGCCGCGCCGCGGACGGGTCAGCAGCGACGCAGGGTCGAAATCTTCGAGTCGACGCGGCACACCGCGCGACGGCGCCTTGACCATGCCCGCCAGAGCGGCGACATCGGCCGACTCGACAGACCGGACGACTCGAAGCTTCAGCCCGTCAGACTCTTCCTGCACCTCTATCACCGCGCCCGGCCCCATTCCGAGGCGACGCCTCATTGCAGCAGGCAGCACGATTTGACCTTTGGAGGAAACCAGGAGAGTCGACATGAGGCTTTCCGGAATGAGCGACATGTTCGATCATATGGCGTCTTACTTCGTAAGTCACACCACCTTCCGCATTCGCTCCGATCGGAAGAACCACCCCTCAAGCCCCCAGGCCCGGCAGGAACGGGCGGCCCATCAGGGCCTGCACGAACGTGAAGGCCACCAGACCCGTGTACAGCAGGGCCGATGCGCGCACCGGCATCAAGGACAGGCCGCCGAACACGCGTGCCGACACCAGGGCGACGAGCGGCAGGATGTGCATCGCATGCGTGGCGAGGAAGTGCGCCACCCGCAGATCACCCCCGTCCCTCGCCCAGCCCATCACGGCGAGGCCGACCGCGTCATGGCGCGCTCCGCCCACCCAGTGCCCGCCCATCTGCGACATCGTGCCCGCCGTCACCAGGGTCAGCGGCAAGGTCAGCGCGAGCCCCCACACCAGCCCAGCCTTCAGCGCCGGCGACAGGCCGGTGCGGGCGTTGCGGTGGATGGCCCAGGCCAGCGTGGTGCTTGCCGTGGTCAGCACCACTGCACCCACACCCATCAAGCCGTAGAGCACCCGCAGCAGCGGGGTGGATTCGTTGAAGTGCGAGCCGGTGCCCAGGGCGGCGGCGCCTTCAATCCACAGCGCTTCAGCGATCACGGCGAACACCACGGCGCGCTCATGGCGCCGCCACCAGGGCCGGGAAGTCACCTCAGGCGAGGCATAGCGGGTGAACCAAGCCAGCGTCAGCAGATAGACCGACAACGCGAAATGGAACTTCAGCGGCTTGACCCAGACGTTCAGCCCGTGGAGGAGCCGGGCGTCCAGGGCGAGCGCTGCCCACATCGGGAGCATCGCCAGCGCCAGAAAGAGGCCCAGCGGCACGTAACGCGGAGCGTCCGCAGCCAGACGGCCCAGCGAGAACATGCCGTCTCGTTCAGTGGGGTGGGCGAGCGGTGCGGGGATGCACGTGACAGCAGCAGACATCAGCATTCCTGAGAAGAAGTTCAGATCGACGCGCCACCGCCGTCGCGCGGTGGTCGGCGGAGCGGCGGCAGGCACAGATCACGCACTGGGCGTGGACGAAGACCAAGGCAAGATTGAGAGCACAGGTGGCGGCGACGTCGCAAGCGCCCGAGGGACAGAGGGACTCAAGCGCCAGCTCTGGCGGGCCGGGACTTCAACGACAGGCGCAGGGCCTGGAACAGGAGGTAGCCCGCCGGGCCGAACAGGAAGGTGACGGCCAGGCAGGGCAGCAGAAGGCCATGGGCCATGCCCTCGCGCCGGGCGGTACGGGCCTCCCAGGCGCCGATCAGCAGGTCGAAGGCCAGGTAGTGCACCCACCCGGCCAGCAGCAGCCAGCGGTTCTCGAACAGCCGCGCCACGGCATCGAGGCTGTCAAAGCCGCCCGTGGAGGAGCTCCAGAACGCCAGCACCAGGGCGGCGTAGGCCGTGGACAGCAGCAGAGGTACCACCGTACCGGCGGCCGCCCCGAGCAACCGAGGTGCCAACGGCAGGAAGGCCAGCGCCAGCCAGCCGGCCAAGGCCATGGGGTTGACCCACTGAAAGAGAAGCTCTGGCGTCATGAAGTCTCCTTGTCTTGACACTGTAAAGATAAGTGTCGCGGGAAATCTATACACTGTCAAATTAAGGCACAAAACATTTTTTGAACCAGTCATCACACATCGCACCGCATCTGCCCGGCACCGCCCGACACACCAGCGCCATGAAGCCACAACCCTCCCGTGCAGAAGACCCGCGTCCTGAGGACCAGGGGGAGAGGGACCACGCGCCGAACGGCCAGCGCCCGCACAAGCGTTATCACCACGGTGCCCTGCGCGCCGCGTTGCTGGACGCAGCGGAAAGCGAGTTGGGCGAACACGGCATCGAGGGCTTCTCGCTGCGGGGTGTGGCCAAGCGGGCCGACGTCAGCCACGCCGCCCCGGCACACCACTTTCGCGATGCCAACGGCCTGCTCACGGCGCTGGCCGCCCGCGGCTACGAACGCTTTCTGGCGCGCCAGCAGGACTTCCAACGCCAGGCCCCGGCCGAACCCCGTGCCCAAATGGAGGCCTTGGGGGTGGGCTATGTGAACTTCGCCCTGGAGAACCCGGCCCTGTTCCGGCTGATGTTCGGCTCCGACCGCACCGACTACGACGACCCCGAACTCAAGAGCAGCGCGCAGGCAGCGTTCTTCGCCCTTGTCGACGGCGTGGTGCGGGTCACATCGAAAGGCGCCGCACCGTCCCGGGCGCAGCCGCCCGCAACGCCTTCACAGGCCCGCCACCTGTTGAGCACCGGCGCACCGGAACACGCCACCGGAGCCCCGCCGGCCCACTTGCTGCAAGCCGCCGGTTCTGCCGATGTGGCGGCGGCCTGGGCCCTGGCCCATGGCCTGGCCGACCTGATGGTGGCCGGCCGCCTGCCCTCGCTGAGGGCCCTGCCGGCGCAAGAGCGCAACCACGCCATTGGCGCCATCCTCACGCGCTCGCTGCCCTGACGACCAGGCGTCGCAACATCGGGAAACGGGGTTGTCAAGACACCACGTCGACAGCGTCAAGCGGTGCGCGCTGATGGCATAATCTAAAGCTCCGGTTGAAACCAACCGGGCGGTTAGCTCAGCGGTAGAGCACTGCCTTCACACGGCAGGGGTCGCAGGTTCGAACCCTGCACCGCCCACCAGGATTTCCGAGTGAAATCAACAACTCAGCGGCCCCTCGGGGCCGTTTTGCTTTGGCGGGCCAAAAGTGCCCTAAACTGAAGTTCCGCCGCCTTGCGCCCGAATTCTCCTGTTCCATCAAGCACTTGCGATGGATTTCGGGTTTGGGTTTCTGACTACGGCTGAATGGCCTGGATGAGCGCCATGGCGCGCTGTTGGTGTGCGGTGGCTGTGGTGAGCACCTCGAAGGTCGGTGCATCCGCGCCAGCACTGGGGGTGCGGCAGGTGTTGCGCACGACAGTGGCCATCTCCGCCATCAGGGTGGCGAAGCTGTGCACGGGTTGCTTGTCGTCGGTGTGCTTGGCTTCGGCTTTGCGCTGGGCCGAAGCCGATCGCTTGGCTGGGGCCACCGGGTCCCGCGTGGCCTTGGCGGCTTGATCGGTGTCGGCGAACATCAGTTCGCGCCAGGCCTCGCGCATATGCCACTCGACGTAGAACGCCAGCATGCACAGCAGGATGTGCGCGCGCACCCGGTCAGCCAGGCGGTGGTGGATGGGCCGCACCTTCAAGTCCACAGTCTTCAATGAACGGAACGCCCGCTCCACATTGGACAGGGCCTTGTAGCTACGCACACAACTGGGTGCATCCATGCGCTGCGCGTCCAGCGACGTGCGAATGACGTACAGCCCGTCCAGCGCGGCCTCGGCATCGATGGTGTCCTGCCGCCGCGCCCAGCCCAATGTGGTCTCACCGATGCTCAGCTCGAAGTGCTTGGCCACCTTGTGGCGATTGATGATCTTGCCCACCTGCACGCCGATCTTGTCCTGCCCTGCCAGCCGGCACGCATCCACGCTGACCTTGATCGTTACCAGCAGCGCCTCGGTGGCCTGCAGCAGACTCTCGCGCTTGTGCGCACGCAGCTTGGCCAAGGCGTCGTTGCGGCAGGCCACCAGGCGCTCGCCGGGATAGTCCGGCGATGTGATCTCGGCCAGGTTGCGCTGGTCGAACAGGCCCAACTGCAAATGGCCCTGCTCGACCAGCGAGCGGATCGAGACGCTCTTGAGTGCGGTGATCCAGTCGACGCCACCTTGTCCGCGAAGCTCGTCGATGGCCTTTTGCGACACCATGCCGCGGTCGCCCACCATCACCACCTGCGCCAGGCCGAAGCGCTCGCGCACGCGCTGCACGGCGGGCAGGAAGGTCAGGCTGTCGGAGGTGTTGCCCTCGAACACCGAGACGGCCACCGGGCAGCCGCGCGCATCGGTCAGCAGCCCGTAGTTGACCTGCAGCGTGCCGGCCCGGCCGTCGCGGCTGTAGCCCCGCTTGGCCAGCGGGCAAGTGCTGCCCTCGAAGTAGCTTGACGACAGGTCATACAGCACCAACGCGTCCTGGCGCAGGTGGCGTGCGGCGAGCTTGTGCTCGATGGCGTCCTGGCGCGCCAGCAGCCAGTCCATGGCGGCGTACAGGTCGTCCTCGGCGGCATCGGCCACGCCGAAGTCCTCGGCCAAGGTCGAGCAGTGCCAGCGCCTGGAGGTGGCCAGCTTGGTGTCGGGCTGCACGATGCGCGAGGCCACCATGGCCAGAACCAGGTCGCGCTCACGGCTGGGCGGAGAGGCGATCACCGAGGCCAGACCCAGGCGCTGCATGGCAAGGGCCACGGCCTGCACGTGACCGTGGGCGCGCGAGCGCACAACCTCAAAGGCCTGAGCCACCGGCACGAAGGTCTCGCCCTGCAGCGAGCGCCGGATGATGTCGATCAGCGCATCGGGCAGGTGCGACAGATTGCCCAGGGTCTCGTTCTTGACCTTGCCGTCCTCGCGGTAGCTGCGGCGCAGCAGGTGGGTGCAGTAGACCTTGTCCTTGTAGGTCCGACGCGTAGTGACGACGTGAGCTGTTCCGGTACGAGATGGCATGCTGCAAATTATGCGTCGATGTACGACAAAACGCAAGTCACTTTAGTGACTACACATTCGGGCGCAAAAAAGGCCCGAAAGGGCCAAATTTGTGAGGCGTGACAGGGACTTGCTCCCGCCGCGCTTCATGTGAGGACGCGGAACTTCAGCCTAAACCGCCGGCAGGCAAATGCGGGGCCAGTGCCAGCCGGCGCTGGGGGTGCGTTTCACTCCAGCAGCGCGGCTCAGGCCAGGCCGATGCAGGTATCTCAGGAGGCTGCGAGCAAGGCCTCGACCTGTTCGCGGCGGGGGGCACCGGCGATACCCCCAGGCTGCAGGCACTTCAGCGCGGCTGCAGCCGCCGCGAATCGAAGTGCATCTTCGTCAGCGGCCCCTTCACCCAGGGCCACGGCCAGGGCGCCGTGGAAGGTGTCGCCCGCTGCGGTGGTGTCCACCACGGGCTGCACGACGACCGACGACAGGCAGCGCAGCGTCTCGCCGCGCCTCTGCCACCACATCGGCTGGTCATCCTGCGTCACCACCGCCACCTCGGCCCCGGCCGCCAGGGCCGCCGCCAGGCCTTGCGCCACAGTCCCCGGCTCAAAGGCTTGCAGGCCCGGCCGGGAAAACACCGCCCAGGCGCTCAGGCCGACCAGCCGCTGCAGGTCCTGCTGGGGCGCAGCATCGCCGTCCAGGATGGACAGGCGGCGCAGCGCGCGGGCTCTTTCAAGCGCGGCCTGGGCCCAGGCCGGGCAGCGCGGGTCGGTCAGCAGCACGTCGGCCGCATCGACCTGCGCGGCGTCCAAAGCAGGGGCCAGCCGCAGTGCATCACCTCGGTGGCTGACGATCAGGCGCTCACCCTGCGCATCGACGATGACGGCCGCCACCGAACTGTGCGCGCCGGCCACGCGTACAAGCCCGCCAGGGTCCACGCCTTCTTGACGGAAATGGGCCTCGATGAACGGCGCCGAAGCATCGTCGCCCACCGGGCTGGCGATGCGCACATGGGCCCCCAGGCGGGCCGCCGCCACGCAGGCATTGGCCGTCATGCCGCCCACACCGCTGCGGTAGCCGTGGGCAGGCGTCTTGGAAGGATGCTCGGGAAACGCCTGGATGCTGAACTGGTGGTCCAGCGCCACGTGGCCCACGCCCAGGATGTTGACGGGGCGGGTCATGGCGCTAGAGCCGCCGCCTCCGGGCCCTGCGGCGTGGGGCCCTGCTGAGCGGCCACCATCAGCTTGCCGCGTGCCACTTCAGACAGGCTCAGGTCGATCATCAGCGGGTCGGCGCCGCGCCGCGGGAAGATGGCCACCACCGGGTTGGTGCCGAAGATCGGGTGGCGCCCCCCCCTGCCGCCGGCATGGCAGCCGGGGAATTGGCGAAGCCCAAGCCCCCCATTCATGCAGACTCGTACAGACGCGTCAGCACGAACTCCCGGTGCCCCAGGGCTTCGGCCGCAGTCAACCGCCCATTGGCGGTGCGCAGCATGTTCTCCAACAGCAGGTCGCCGGCCTGGTCCAGCGTGATCTGGCGCTGCAGCAGGCCCGAGCTGTCCACGTCGATGTGTTCGCTCATCAGGCGCACGGTGCGGGGGTTGGCGCAGATCTTGATCACCGGCACGATGGGGTTGCCGATGACGTTGCCCTGCCCCGTGGGAAAGAAGTGCACCGCGTAGCCGGAGGCTGCGCACAAGGTCACCATCTCGGCCGCGGCCGAGGACGAATCCATGAACCACAGGCCCGGGTGGGTGGGCATCTCGGCCTTGTCGATCACGCCGTCCACCGTGCAGCTCTTGCCGATCTTCTGGATGTTGCCCAGGGCCTTTTCCTCGATGGTGGTCAGACCGCCGGCAATGTTGCCCTTGGTGGGCTGGCTTTCCGACAAGTCCGAGGTCTTGTGGCGGTCCACCACCGCCTGGTAGCGGTTGAACATGAACATGAACTTCTCGCGCACGGCATCGGTGGCGCAGCGCGCGGCCACGATGTGCTCGCCGCCAGTGAGTTCGGTGGTCTCGCCAAAGCACAGGTAGCTGCCCAGGGCGTGCAGCTTGTCGAAGGCGTTGCCCACGGTGGGGTTGGCCCCGCAGCCGCTGGTGGTGTCGCTCTCGCCGCACTTGGTGGAGACCCACAGCTCGTGCAGCGGGCAGACCTCGCGCTGCTTCTCGCTGGCCCACTGCACGAACTCGCGCGCCGCCTTGCTGGCGCGCATGATGGTGTCGTGGTCACCGTGGCCCTCGATGCCAAAGCCCACCACCGGCTTGCCCGTGGCGGCGATGCCGTCCACCACCTTCTTGGTCCAGCCGTCCTCGATGCCGATGACCACCACCGCGGCCACGTTGGGGTTGCAGCCCGTGCCGATCAGCGTGCGGAAGTGCAGGTCCAGGTCGGCCCCGAACTGCAGACGCCCGTACGGGTGCGGGATGGCCATGGTGCCCTTGATGTTGTGGGCCACGGCCTCGCTGGCAGCGTTGGACAGGTCGTCCAGCGGCAGGATGATGACGTGGTTGCGCACGCCCACGCGGCCGTTCTCGCGGCGGTAGCCGAGGAAGGTGGTGTTCTTGTCGATGACGCTCATGGGATTCACCACCGCTTGGTCTTGATGTTGTGGACATGGGCGTGCTCGCCCGCCTTGATGGGCGCGACCACGCGCCCCATGTCGATGCCGTACTTGACGACGGTGTCGCCCGGGCTCATGTCCTTGAGCGCCACCTTGTGACCGATGGGGATGTCCTGCAACGCCTGCAGCGTGACCATCCGGTCCTCGTCCATGATCCAGCCGTTCAAGGCCATGCCGGCCTTGACCCCTTCCACGACCACGACTGCCACGCAGTCGTTCGCGTCGTGCAACACGAAGTGATTCATCGCTTGCTCCTGATCCACACCTCCTGCCCGCGGCAGGTCCGGCGCCCAGTATCGGCAGGCGGGTTCGCGGGCGTCAATCCATCCGAAGCGAAATTTCGTCAGCCGACATCACCCGACAAGATCAAGCTCGGATGAGGCCTGAACATGAAGACAGCCCTGTTCACATGGCCAGGCTGTTGGCGTCAAGGCCTGCTGCCTCGCCGGCGACAGCAATGACGAAGCGAGCGGTCAATCCCGCATGGCCGACGCCGCAGCGGCGTAGCCGCCGCCCGCACCATCCAGGAAGTGCAGGTGCCCGTCGTCCAGCACCGAGGGTACGTAGCAGGTCAGCACGGCGCGGTCCTGCAGTGACAGGCCGTAGCGCACCGCACCGGCCTGCCGTTCCTGCTCCACCAGATGGATCATCTGGTCCACCTCGGCCGGGGTCAGCGAGAGCGTCATGCGCAGGCCGTCCTGCACCTTGCGAAAGTCCGTGTTCAGGCCGGTGATCCGCTGGTAGTGGCGGGGGTCGAAGCGGCCGAGCCGCCAGCCGGTACTGCTCGGGACCGGACCGCAGCCCGGGCTCGCCGATCAGCGACACGATCTTGCGGCCTTGAGCCTGCACGGGCAGCCACCGGCAGGACAGCGCCCCCGCCTCGGAGAGCGCGATCAATTGGTTACCTTCAGGTTACCCGCACGGTGCGTTGGACAGGTATAACCGCGCCATCACCCCTGGGGCGCCAGTGCCCGGCCATCGTCACCATGAAACACCTGCTGACTTTCGCGCTCGCGTGCGGCATGGCCCCGGGCTTGGTGCTGGCCCAGATCCGATTCGCTCCCGAGAAGGACTACGGCCCCTTCGTCTACCAGACGGCCGAGGGCCGCGTCGAAGGTCTGTCCATCGACATCCTGGAAGCGCTGAAGCCGGGGCTCGATGCGCCCGTGCTGACGCTGCCGGCGCAACCGCTGTCGGCCATCCTGGAGGCGGCCAGACGAGGCGAAGTGGACTTGATTTCCTCGCTGCGGCCTACGCCCGAGCGCTCCGCCTACCTGGCCTTCACCCCGGCCTACGTGCAGGTGCCTGCGGTGCTGGTGGTTCGCCAAAGCGTCAGCCCCGCGCAGTTGAAGGACCTGAACGCCCAGCGCGTGGCCGTGGGCCAGGGCTATGCGGTGGAAGCGTTCGTGCGTCAGGCCTATCCGCTGGTGGACTGGCAGGCGGTGCCGGACGACCTGAGCGCTCTGCAAGGCCTGATGGCCGGCAGGTACCAGGCGGTGGTGGCCGACATCGCCAGCGTGAGCCACCTGATGCGGCAGCAGCAGGTGAAGGGGGTCCAGGTGTCCCAGGCCGTGGGTTTTGACTATCCCTTGAGCTTCGCGTACCGCAAGTCCCTGCCCCAACTTGGCCGGCAGCTCGAGGTGGGGCTCCAACGCCTGGACGACGGCACGCGGCAGAAGATCATCAACCGCTGGATTGACACGCAGGCGCTGCAGTACGAGGACACGCGGCGCCGAACCCTGCGCTGGGCGGGCCTGGGGCTGGCCGCCCTGGCCATCGCCGCCCTGGCCATGCTGGCCTTACGCCGTCGGCGCACCCCCTCCCCATGACCCCGCCGCTGCAGGCGAGCGCGCCGCGCTCGGCCCTCTGGATCGCCGGTCTGGCCTTGCTCTACGGGCTGGCGTCGGTGGCCTCCCTGCTGCTGGCAGCCCGACCGGGCCAGATTGCCACGCTGTGGTTCGCCAACCCGCTGGGCACCGTGGCCCTTCTGGCGCTGCCCCGGCGGCAATGGCCGCTGATGCTGATCGGCCTGGGGCTGGCCAACCTGCTGGCCAACGTGGTGGTCAACCTGCCCTCGCAGGCGCTGGATGTCCAGGCGTGGAGGTCGGCTGCGGCTTTCGTGCCGGGCAATTGCGCGGAGATCTTGCTGGCGGCCTGGCTGCTGGTGCGGGTGGGCGTGCGGGCCCAGGATCTTCTGCACCCTGCCCGCCTGGCCGTGCTCTTCGGTGCAGGAGTCCTGGTGCCGACGTTGCTGAGCGCACTGGCCGGTGCTGCCCTGGTGGCCCGCCCGGCGCCGGACGATTTTGCCCGGGTGTGGGCCACGTGGCTGGCTGGCGGGCTGATTGGCAGCGTGGCCGTGCTGCCCCTGGCCCTGACGGTGTGGCTGCGGGGCCCGCGGCACCTGCTGCAAGCCTTGAACAGCCCGCTCCATCTGGGCCTGCTGGTGCTGGCCGTGGCCATCACGCTGCTGGCGGCGACCACGCTGACCCAGCCCTTTGTGGTGATCGCCATGGCGCTCGGGCTGCTGGCAGCCGTCAGCGGCTTGACGGTCACGGCACTGGGCTGCCTGGTGGTGGCCGTGCTGATCGGCCTGCTCATCGGCTCCGGCATCCTGTTGCTGCCCCCTTCAGCCGCCTGGTGGGGTGACAGCCTGTACTACGGCGCCGTGCTGGCCACCCTGCTGCCCGGTATCTTCCTGGCGGCCACGGTGGACAGCCGTCGTGACACGCTGCAGCGCCTGAGCGCCAGCGAAGCGCGGCTGCGCTCCCTGTACACCCAGACACCCGCCATGCTGCATTCGCTGGATGCCACCGGCCGCATCATCAATGTCAGCCAGCAGTGGCTGAAGACGCTCGGGTTCGCTGAACATGAGGTGCTGGGTCGGCCCGTCACCGACTTCCTGACACCCGATTCAGCTCGTCTGGCGGCGTACCTGATCGACCCGAGCCGGCTCGACGACGGTCGTGTCACCGTCTCCGAACTGCAGATGGTCCGCGCCGACGGTGGCTTGCTGGATGTGGTGGTCTCAGCCATCTGGGAACACGACGGTACGGGCCGTGCCGTGCGCCGGCTGGCGGTGGTGGAGGACGTCACGGAGAAGAAGAGGCTGGCTGCGCTGAGCCACTTTGCAGAGCACGATGCGCTGACGGGGCTGCCGAACCGGGTGCTGCTGCAAGACCGGCTGGAGCGCGCCTGCGTCCAGCACGCCCGCCACGGAGGCCAGTTCGCACTGGCTTTTCTGGACCTGGATCACTTCAAGGCCATCAACGACACCCACGGCCATGACACCGGAGACGCACTGCTGAAGGCGGTGGCGCAACGCCTGCAGGATTCACTGCGGGCGTCTGACACGGTGTGCCGGCTGGGCGGTGACGAGTTCGTGCTGCTGCTGACAGACCTGGACGGCGTGGCGCAAGCCCAGGCACTCGCGCAGAAGGTGCTGGGTCATGTGACGCAGCCGTGCCTGCTGGGGGATGGGGATGAGGCCGTGATGGTGGATGTCGGCTGCAGCATGGGCCTGGCGATCTTCCCGCAGCATGGCCAGGACCCGGCGGCCCTGCTGCTGCATGCCGACCAGGCGATGTACACCGCCAAGCGCAGCGGCCGCAACCGGTGGGTCGTGTACGCCCCCGAGGGCCGGGCGTGAGGCCGCCACGCGGCGATGTCACCCGTGACCGCCTCAAATTGACCCTGGAAGCCGCACGCGACCTCAGGCTTACGCTATTCTGAAACCCTTGCAGCGCTCCACACGCACTGCGTGGCATCTTCTGGAGACACGCCCCATGAGCGCACAGCATCTCCGTCAGGGCGACGAGCCTGGCCCCGGCCCCCAACTGCCGCTGCTGCATCAAGTGGTGTACTGCAGCCGCGCGGCCCGCGAGGTGGACGACTCGGTCGTGGACCGCATCGTGGCCACGGCCCGGCGCACCAATCCCAGGCAGGGCATCACGGGCTTGCTGGTGTTCGGCAGCGGGGTGTTCTTCCAGTGGCTGGAAGGCCCTCGGGACCACGTCACCGGGCTGATGGCCCGGATAAAGCACGACCCCCGTCACGATGAAGTCGTCATGCTGAGCCAAAGCGAAGAGGTGCGCGAGCGACTGTTTCCAGACTGGAGCATGGAACTGGTGACACCCGATCAGATCCGCGAAGTCTTGCTCGATGCCTTGGCGAACACCGAGGATGAAAAGAACACCGAATCGCTGAACCTGCTGCTGCAGAAGATCGATTCGAACGGACTGGGCAGGCTGATGCGGGAGGTGTAGCCTCCTCTTGAGATCGACCAGCAGTTGCCGACCCTGTGCTGCTTGGTCGCCCTGACCGCCGAGGTTTGGGCTTTCAAGCCTGCGCCCCGCCTGTGGGCTCTGCCGCGCAGACAGGCACAACCCGGGGACTGGATCCAGCGTGAGGATGCGCAGTCACGGCACTGGCATCACCGCCGACGATGGGCGTTGAACATCGACGCCGCCCCTTCCTTGCTCCCCACTTCACCTCTTGTCCGTCTTTGGGCTGCCATCCCTGGCAGGCGACGGTTGCAGTTGGTGGCCTTGCTGGGCTTCACGCTGGTGGCCTCGCTGGCAGAAGTCTTCTCCATTGGCGCGGTGCTGCCCTTTCTGGGCGTGCTCACGGCACCGGAGAAGGTCTTTGCCCACGCCTACGCGCAGCCCTTGATCACCCGCCTGGGCATCACCACGCCGGAGGGCCTTTTGCTGCCCGCCACCGTGCTGTTCTGCGGCGCAGCGCTGCTGTCCGCCATCATCAGGATTCTTGCCATCTGGCTTCGTACGCGCATGACCTTTGCCACAGGCGCAGATCTCAGCGTGGAGGTGTACCGCCGCACGCTCTATCAGCCCTACGCCGTGCATCTTGCTCGCAACAGCAGCGAAGTCATCGACGCTGTCTCAGGCAAGGTCAACACGGTGATCTTCAGCGTCATAGGTCCGCTGCTCATCATCGTGTCCAACATCTTGATGCTGGGTGTCATCCTGGTGGCGCTGCTGCTGTACAAGCCGGTCGTGGCCCTGGCCACGTTCACGGGGTTCGGCCTGATCTACCTGGGCATCTACCGGGTCAGCCGCGCACACCTTCGTGCCAACAGCCAGCGCGTGGCGGACAGCTCCACGCGGCGGATCAAGTCCCTGCAGGAGGGTCTGGGCGGCATCCGCGACGTGTTGCTGGACCACTCCCAGGCCGTCTACTGCAACGAGTACCGGAAGGCCGACCAACGTATGCGCCGCGCGCAGGCCCACACCGCCGTGACAGGGGATACGCCGCGTTTTGCGATCGAGGCGCTGGGGGTGTGCTTCATTGCCGCCTTGGCTTACACCCTGGCGCTGCAGCCCGAAGGGTTCTCGGCCGCCCTGCCCGTGGTGGGTGCGCTGGCCATTGCGGCGCAACGCATGCTGCCCCTGCTGCAGCAGATTTACCACGCCTTGACGAGCCTGAGCGGGAGCGATCAGTCCCTGCAGGACACCCTGGCCCTGCTGGAGCAGCGCATGCCCGCCACGCCAACCACGGCGCCGGGCGAGCGCGTGCCCTTTGAGCGCGTGCTGGAGTGCAGCGGCCTGGGCTATCGATACCGGCCTGACAGGCCCTGGGCCCTCAGGAACCTGAACATGCGCATCGCCAAGGGCAGCCGCGTGGGCTTCATTGGCACCACTGGCGGCGGCAAGAGCACCCTGCTGGACATCATCATGGGCCTGCTGCAGCCCTCCGAAGGGCAGCTGCGCGTGGACGGCCAGCCCATCACCGAGGCCAACGCCGGCCTGTGGCAACGCCGCATCGCCCACGTGCCCCAGACCATCTACCTGTCAGACGCGAGCATCGCCGAGAACATCGCTTTCGGAGTGCCGCGAGAGGACATCGACATGGAGCGCGTGCGTCAGGCCGCGGCAAAGGCCCAGATGGCACCGACCATCCAGGAGTGGCCTCAGGGCTATGAGACCTTCGTCGGCGAGCGAGGCGTTCGCCTGTCGGGGGGGCAACGCCAGCGCATCGGGATCGCCCGAGCGCTGTACAAGCAAGCCGACGTGCTGGTCTTGGACGAAGCCACCAGCGCCCTGGACAACACCACGGAACGCGCGGTCATGGACGCAATCGATGGGCTCGGACGCGATCTCACCATCCTCATCGTGGCGCACCGCCTCACCACGTTGGGGGGTTGCGACCAGATCGTCGAGCTTGCCGGCGGCGAACTGCACGCCGTGAGCAAAGACTCTGACCTGCCAGCAATGCGCCAGCTACGGCCAGCAACTCAGGCGGCTGGCTGATGCAGCCCAGTCCATTCATCGATCAGGCCGAGCGAACCCTTCGAAGGAACCCAGGGTGAGAGCCGAGTTTCATGACCGCATCGACACGCTGGCGGCGCTGCGCGCCCCGTGGCGGGCCCTGGAGTCCCGGGCGCTGGAGCCCAATGCCTACCTGTCGGCCCGCTTTGTGCTGCCGGCCCTGAAGTGGCTGCCTGCCACCACTCCCGTTTGGGCCGTGAGCGTGCACGACAGCGCGGCGCGCGGTGGTGAACTGCGGGGATTGGGCCTGTTCCAGCCGAGAGTGCCCAGGCTGCTGTTTCCACTGCCGCATGCGCAGGTCTACACCTCACCGCATTCCTTCCTCGGGGGGGTGCTGCTGGATGCCGAGAGGGCACACCCCGCGCTCAACACCATGCTGGAAGCGTTGTCCAGGCGCACGAACGGCTTGCGACTGAACCAGGTGCCCCGCGCAGGCGCCACCTCCCGGGTGGTGCATCACGTCGTGGCCGAGCGAGGTGCCTCCTGGCACGAGGAGGAGTGGCATGAGCGAGCCTGCATCCTGCCTTCCGAGGGCTGGGCCAGCCGATGGCGCCAGCACGTAGCGGCCTCGCGCCTGCAAGGCTACGAACGCCAGTGGCGCAAGCTGGCCGAGTCTGGCGCGGCCACGTGGCATTACCTTCGGGGTGACGAGGTGCAGGACCGGACGATCGACCGCTTCATCGAACTGGAGCACGCAGGCTGGAAAGGTGAGCAAGGCACCTCGCTGCGCTCAGACCCCCGTCATACGGGGTTCTTCCAGGAGATGACCCGCGCCTTCCGGGACGACGGCGACCTCTTCTTCACCGAGCTGAGGCTGAACGGCGAGGTCATCGCCTCCACCTGCAATCTGGCGTCAGGCCGCGACGGTTTCGCGTTCAAGGTGAGCTTCGACCCACGCTACGCAAAGCACAGCCCCGGCCTCTTGAACGAGCTGGGCTTTCTGAAGGGCCTGGAGAGCCCGGTGGAGCACTTCGGCTCCATTGACAGCGGCTCGGAACCGGGGTCCTTCATCGAGCAACTCTGGCCCGACCGGGTCCAGCTGCATTCGGGGTCCATCGCGCTGGGGGCGCTCACGAGAGCCGCGGCGCAGACAGCCAAGGCGCTGTCGGTCCTGCGACGACGGCTGATCGGGCCGCCCGCACCCGCGATTCCTTCCGCCCTTCGTCAGCAGCGGCCCACACAACCCTGAGCATCAAGCCTGCCAGCTAAGCACGGTTCGCCTGCGCCAACCCGTGCGCAGCTGATAAGCCAGGCGTCGCAGTCTGCCCTGCCAACGCTGCACCCACCCCGAGCCGGGCCGCTCACGGCCGGCGCGATCCAGGCTGTAGACGATGCGATAAGGCCGCGCCTGGAGCATCACGAACCCACGCTCGCGCGTCAGGGCGAACTCGACATCCATCGCATTGGCGGTACCCGCGTGCTCTGCCAACAAGGACCGGTGGACCTGCAGCAGCTGGGTCGTGAGATCCACAAGCTCCTCGTCACGCAGGATGGGGACCCCTCCCGCCAGCGAACTGCGGCTGATGAGCTCGGGCTCGAAGGTCCCGGTCCAGGTGGCCACCAGGTACTGCTCGGGCAGCTGGTCACCCTGCGCCCCTGTCACGGTGGCACCGGTCCACTGCGTGTTGATGAACACGGCGTCCAGGCCCTGCTTGTAGGGGTTGCCGGTGATGGCCACGCCGGTGGCCACGGCGCCTTCGACAAAAGGCTGCACCAGCACGCCCATCGCCACCCCGAGATGATCGATGCGGTACCAGTCGCGCTCTTCGAAAGCACGCTCCAGCCAGACGCTGGCCCACACCCCGCGCAGGGCATCGGCCACCTGCTGTGGTGAGGGCATGGCGGACACCTCGATGCTGTCGTACAGGCCGGCACCGTTGAAGCCATCCAGATCTTCAGCGTTCGTGCTGCTGCGGAAGATGGACCGACCCTGCAACGCCCACGGCTGCAGCCGTTCACACACCTTCGCCAGCAACTCACCGCGCACCGGGTGCTGCTGGATGGCCGCTCGCAGCGCCGCCAGGCGGACCGAGCGCACACCCGCGTCACGGACAAACGCGTCTTCGTGCAGCATCGCATCGATCTCGGCGTTCAGGCCCGCAGCCTCGAGGTGGTCTCGATAAGCCGAGAACGGGATGGCAAAGCCACCCGCGATCGTCAGTCCGTCGATATGGGCCAGCCTTCCCATCTGCGCGGCCTTGGCACCCACGAAGCGGGCGGCAGCGACGTCCAGCGTGGCCACTTCGAACAGCCCGCGCGGCAGAAGATCTGCGTCGGGGCACCAGGTGGCGGCCGGACGTCTGGCGGCCCAGGCGGCCTGCGCCTCGGCGGGGTCGGCCAGTTCCACCGTGTAGTCCTGGCCTGCGACGCTGAGCTTGACCAGTTGCCCCTCCCATCGGGTGAACACATCCAGATCGATGGCCCCTCGAAGGGACATGTCGGGCGTGTGGCGGTTGCGGCACAGCACCGCCACATGCGCCAGAGGTGCCTGCAGCTGGCTGGTCACCAGGCCAGCCACGGGCGGTATCTGCTCCGGCACCAACTCACTGACCACGATGTCGGAGGGCCGCACAGCCGAGACCTGCAGCGCGCCGCGAATCAGCCGCACATGGCCATAGGCCACACCCAGCACCACCGGCTGGTAGACCACCGAGGCGTTCAGCGCATCGCTGGAGAGCACGGGCACCCGTCCGTTCAGCCGCGCCGCCTGCATGATCTGCTGCGGCGACACGGGCCGAAACATCCAGTCCGCGACACACCCCACCCGGGCCGCAATGTGCTCGACCATCCAGGCAATGCGCTCGGCCGACAAGGTGTCACCACCCGAAAGCTCCACCGTCCAGTGGCCGCCATCCAGGTAATGCATCAGCGAGCCGAGCACGAAGCGTCGCTCATCCTGCGTGTACTCGCGGATGTTGAAGCGCTCGTAGTCGGCATAGGGGTCCAGGAAGCGGTGCACGAAGTCGAAGTGCACCTCCCACTTGTTGGTGTCCAGGAAGTAGGTCTTTGCGCCGTTGTGGAGATCGATCAGAAACTTGACGGTCTCGGTACGCGCCACCGTGTGATGCCCCGGGCGCGCGTGGAGCCTGCTCCATTCGTCGAGCGTGCGGATGCGCTCCAGGTACTCCAGCCTGCGGGGGGCGCGGGACGCGCCAGCGGTGCGAGGTGAAGGAAGGGCGGCGCGTTCGGAAGGCACAGGATCGACAGCGTACCTTCCTCGTCGGGCTCGAAACAGACGAGACGCAAAGTGAGTGCAGACGCCAAGCGCAACAGCCTGGGAGCCCAGAAACGCTGATGCCGCTCGGCCCGAAAGAGCACTAACTGGACAGCTTGAAAGCACCCCGCGCCCCACAGGAGCGCGCCAGGCCGCATCACAGGCTGCTGTTCACCGCGGCGGAATCCTCGAAGCCAGCGGGCGCGGCGTGAAGTCGGGCAGGAAGCGGCACTCCGCGACCTGGGCAGGCTTGAGATCGCGGCAGCGCTGGGCGATGCTCGCAGGTGTGGGCTTCTCGCCCTGCTCCATCCAGCGCAGCAAGGACTCGAACAACGGCGGGTAGGTCGCATCGCCCAGATAGCTGTGCTCGCGCGAATCCACGAAGGTCTGCACCAGTCGATGCCCGTTGCCCGCGGCCTGCATGCGCTGGCGCAGCGTGTCGTGACCCTCGACGAACACGGTGGAGTCACCCACCCCGTGGGTGGTGAGCACCGGCACTTTGAAGCGGCCGGCGTGGTCCACGTCGGCGACAAAACGCGCCTGCGCCTGCGCGTCGGGCTTGAAGCGGGGCACGGCTGCATTCAGGGCGGCATCATCAGTGGAGCCGGTGTAGCGCACGCGCTCGTTGCCGAAGGGCGCCCCGCCTGACTTCTGCACCACGTCACGCAGCGTGAAGGTGCCCCAGTTCAGGTGGCTCATGAGCGAGCTCTCGGGGGTCCTCACCACATCCACCAGCGTCTTGATGCGCTGCGCCTGCTCGCTCGTGCGCTGGGCAGCAGGCTTGCGCAGGCCCAGGCACTCGTCGGCCCGCGCCGCCAGGTCGGCGTTGGTCATCTTCGAGTCCGCAGGCAGCCCCACAGACAGCGGGTAGGCGGGCTCGCTCTGGCGCGGATGGTTGCCACACAGGTGCTGGTACAGCGCGCGCAGGTCCAAACGGAAGTCGTAGGTGGCCGGGCCCGCCACGACGCCACTGGTCAGCAGGATGCCCTCCCAGCTCTTGGGATACATCTCCGCAGCGCGTGCAGCCACCATCGCTCCCCAGGACTGGCCGTGCAGCAGGGTGCGGCGCGGCTTGGCCACGTGCTGCAGGAAGATACGACGCACCCGGTCGGTGTCCTCAGCGGCGGTGGTGACGGCAAAGCCCCCCTGGCGGAACACCGAGCCGGCCCAGGCGTGGCCCTCGCGCACGGTGATGGCCCAGCGCTTGATGTCCTCATCAGCCCGGGCTGCAGTGGGCGCCCCCAGGTTGGGGCCACCGTGCGCATGCACCACCAGCACGCCACTCCACTTCTCGGGCATCACGATCAGGTAGTGCGAGCTGGCCGAATCCTGCCCGCGCAGGCAGCGGGCTCCCGCCGGCACGCCCTGCGGACAGGACACCGACTGCGGTGGGGCCTCTGCCACCGCGGAGGGCACCGAGACCCCGGCACAGCCGGCCAGCCCCATGGCGGAGACGACGGCAAACCATGTGGCGACGCCGGCTGCACGGTGCAGAGCAGCCATGGCTTGAGACTTCATGGCGCTTCCAAGAGAAGATGCAGGAACGGCCGCACCGTCTACCGGGCGTAGACCAGGTCTCGCAAGGCCAGCGAGAGTTGCGGCACGTAGGTGATCACCATCAGGCAGGCGAGGATCACGGCGATGAAGGGGATCAGGTCCTTGACGATGCGGTCCAGCGAGATCCTGGCCACCGTGCAAGCCGCGAAGAGGTTCACACCAAACGGCGGGGTGATCATGCCCATAGCGAGGTTGACCACCACCACCATGCCGAAGTGCACCGGATCGATGCCGAAGTGCACGGCCACGGGCACCAGGATCGGCGCCAGCACGATGATGGCCGCACCGGTCTCGATGAACATGCCGATGATGAACAAAGCCACGTTGATGCCCAACAGGAAGTAGGCAGGCGACTGCAGCACCTCCTGCAGCCACTGCCCGATGGCCCCCGGCACGCCGGCGCGGGTGATCAGGAAGGCAAACAAGCCCGCGTTGGCGATGATGAACATGATCACCGCGCTGGAGAGGACCGACTTGCGCAGGATGCCGTAGATGTCCTTGAGCTTGATCTCGCGGTACACCAGCGTCCCGATGATGAAGGAGTAGGCCACGGCCACCGCGGCCGCCTCGGTCGGCGTGAACACGCCGCCATAAATGCCGCCCAGCACCACCAGCGGCATCAACAAGGCCCACCCTGCCTGCCAGGTGGCCTGACCGACGCTCAGCCGGTCGTCGCCGTCGTTCTTACCCCAGCCCTTGAACTTCGAGTAAGCCCACACAAAGAACATCAACGAACCGCCGATCAGGAGGCCGGGCCCCACGCCGGCGATGAACAGTTCGCCAATGGAGACCTCGGCGCTGACGCCGAAGAGGATCATGGGGATGGAAGGAGGAATCACGACCCCCAGTTCGGCGGAGGTGGCCTGCAAGGACGTCGCCCAGGGCCGGGGGTAACCGTGTTTCAGCAGCGCGGGGATCAGGATGGCGCCGATGGCGAAGGTCGTGGCCACCGACGACCCGGACACCGCGGCGAAGATCATGCAGGTGAGCACGCAGGTCATGGGCAAGCCACCCTGGATGCCGCCCACGATGCTCTTGGAGAACTCGATCAGCCGGCGCGAGATGCCGCCGGTCTCCATCAGGTTGCCGGCCAGGATGAAGAAGGGAATGGCCGCCAGCGGAAACTTGTTGATCGAATTGAACATTTCCTTGACGGAAATGAGCATGTTGGCGTTGGCCATCTGGATGCCGAGGATGGCGGACAGCCCGATGGAAACGGCCACGGAGATGGTGAGTGCAAAGCACAACAACATCGTGACGAGCATGGCGAAGCTCATTGTGCGGACTCCAGTTCCATGCGCTTGGGGTCGAGCCAGTTGCCGATGATCCCGATGATGCTGAACACCGCTCCCACGGGCAGCGCCAGGTAGGCCCAGAACATCGACACCCCCTCCAGGCCGATCATGGACTGCACGCTGCCGCGCTGGGCGTAGTCCCAGCCCCACCACAGGATGACGGCGCTGAGCAGCAGGGCTGCAAGGGCCACGGCCGAGTCCAGGAAGCGGCGCATGCGTCCCCCGCTCACGCGGTAGAGCAGGTCCACGCTGACCATGGCGCCCTGCCGGAAGGCGGTGGGAATGCCGAGAAACACCATCCAGATCAGGCTGAAGCGGATCAGCACCTCGGTCCACTCCGCAGGGGACTCCAGGATGAACCGGGTGACGATCTGATGAACGGCGAAGCAGGACGCCAGCGCAAGCATCAGGCAGGCCGCCGCCATCGAGGCTGAAGTGGTCCAGCGCTCAAGGCGCAAGAACTGTTGTTTCATCGGCCCTGTGATCCCAGGTAAAGGAAAACGCCCGCCAGCGTGAACCGGTCGGGCGTCTGAAATGTCGAAAAGCGTCTGAGGCCGGCCAGATCACTTGTAGTTGCGGATGCGGTCCAGATTGGCTTTGCCGAACTGCTTTTCAAACTCCGCGTAAACCGGGCCCAGTGTGGCCATGAACTTGGCCTTGTCCACGTTCTCGATCACGGTCATGCCCTTCTTGCGCAACTCCGCCACACCGTTGGCATCGTCCTTGTCCACGCGCGCGCGATTGGCCTTGACGCCCTCCTTGGCGGCGTCCAGGAAGATCTGCTTGTCGCCCGCGCTGAGCTTGTCCCACACCGCCTTGTTCATCAGGTAGACCGAGGGCGAGTACACGTGACCGGTCAGGGTCATGTGCTTTTGCACCTGGTCGAAGTTGGCGGCCATGATCACCGACAGCGGGTTCTCCTGGCCATCCACGGTGCCTTGCTGCAGGGCCGTGAACACTTCAGGGAAGGCCATGGGCGTGGTGACGATGCCCAGGCCCTTGTAGGCGGCCACGTGCACCGGGTTCTCCATGGTGCGCATCTTCAAGCCCTTGAGGTCATTGGGCTCGTTGATCGGGCGCTTGTTGTTGGTCATGTGACGCACGCCGTTCTCCGTCCAGGCCAGGGCCTTGAAGCCCTTGGACTCGAACTTCGCCAGCAGCTCTTGACCAATAGGCCCGTCCAGTACCGCACGGGCGTGGGCCTTGTCGCGGAACAGGAAGGGCACGTCCAGGATGCGCGTCTCGGGCACGAAATTCGGCACCGGGCCGGTGGAGTTGTGGGCCAGCTCCTGCGTGCCCAGTTGCACCGACTCCATCACCTCGCGCTCACCACCCAGAGAGCCCGAGTAGAAGTTCTTGATGACGATGCGACCGTTGGTGCGCTTTTCCACCTCGCGGGCCAGCGTGTCAACGGCCTCGCCCGCATGGGAGTTCTGCGCCACCGAGATGGCGTTGCGCATGGTGATCTGCTGCGCAATGGCGGCGGAGGTGAGACCCAGGGCCAGTCCCAGGGTCAACAGGAATTTGCTTGGCTTCACTTGAGGTCTCCTCATGAGGCAAATGCAGGCTCGGGCATGGCCTGAAGCCTGAAGATTATGGGCCCGCGACCCGCCGTAACCATCCGGGTTTTTGCGGGGTCGATGACCCTGAAAGTGCCAAGGGGAAGGCCTGCGCTGGAGGCTGTCCATACCGGGTCCGGCTCGAACACGGGCATGATGTGTGGAACACACCTCTGGTTCCTTCGAAGAGCCCCATCATGACCGTTCACTCACTGCCGGCAGCCATTCAGTCTGACGCCCTCCAGCAAATCAAGATCCATCTGGCCGCCGCATTGCGCCTGGCAGTTCTGGACGGCTTTGAAGAAGGTATCGACAACCATTTCACGGCCTGCGTTCCCGGACGTCAGGACCAGTACCTCGTGTTGCCATTCGGGTTGCATTGGTCTGAGGCACGTGCCAGCGACATGATGGTTTTCAACGAGGCGGGCCAGACCATCGAGGGAGAAGGCCTGGTCGAACGCTCGGCCCAGTGCATACACGCCCCCCTGCACAGATTGACGGGAGCGAAAGTCGTGATGCACACGCATCAGCCATGGGCTCTTGCACTCAACATGCTGCAGGACAACCGTCTGCTGCCATCCACACAGACGGCCGCCTTCTTTGATGGCCACATCGCCTACGACGACACCTACACGGGCGTGGCATCGACGCTGGATGAAGGCGAGCGATTGGCCCGGTTGATGAGCAACAAGACGATCTTGTTCATGAAGAACCATGGTGTCATTGCGATTGGCGACACCGTGGCGCAGGCCTACCGACGGCTGTACAAGCTCGAAAAGGCCTGCCAGACACAGGTGCTGGCGATGAGCACCGGCAAGCCCCTGCAAGTGCTCAGCGACGAAGTGATCAGCCGAGTGCAGACACCCAGTCAGGACGACCGCCACTCCCGTTCTGAGCGTGAGAGGCTCTACTTCGCGGCCATGATGAGGGTGCTGGACAACACCCATCCCGGGTATGCAGATTGAACTCCGCACAGCGGCCTGGCGTTGTTGGGGCCGGCAGCTCGCATGAACTGACAGGCATGAGCTGACAGGCACGTCCCTCAAGCTGAACAAGCCGCTTCAAGCCAGGCTCCTGGACAGGCGCCAGTGAAGAGCACCACACGCATCTTTCGGGCTCACAAGAAAACGCAGGGCCGCTCCCAAGTTTTCCAGCGCCCCCACGGGGGGCCGGGCCGGGCACCGCCCAGCCCTTGGGGGCTCACAGCAAGGTGGCGCGCGCCGCCTGTGTGATGGCCGCCACGCCCGGGTGCGAGATGCGCCGCTCCACCGAGATCGCGTAGAACTGCTCGACCAGTTCGCTGCTGCGGCCGATGACCTGCACGTCGTATTGCGCGCACGTCTGCTGCTCGACGACGCTGGGGGAGATGAAGACGCCGCGGCCCTCGCGGCCGAAGGCCTTCATCAGCGCACCATCGTCGAATTCGCCCACGATGCGGGGACGCAGGCCGTGCAAGGTCAACCAGGACTCGACCTGTGAACGCACCGTCGACTGGGCGCCGGGGATCAGCATGGGCACATCGTTCAGGCATTCGGGAAACGGACCCTCCAACTGCCGAGCCAGCGCCGGGGCGCAGAAGAAGCTCATCGAAGAACTGCCCAGCACGTGGTTGTAGGCCTTCACCGCCAGCCCGCGGGGCAGCGGCTCGTCGGCGATCACCAGGTCCATGCGGTGCAGTGCCAGCTGCGCGAGCAGGTCATCGAAACGACCCTCGGTGCAGATCAGCCGCATGGGCTGCACCAGCGCCAGCGCAGGTTCCAGCAGCATGTAGGCCACGGACTTGGCCACGGCATCCTCGATGCCGACACGAAACTCCAGCACCTCGCCACCGCCGCTGCGCCGCTCGCGCATGGCCGCTTCCAGTTCGCTGCCGAGGCCGAAGATTTCTTCGGCGTAACGAAGGGCCACCCGCCCGTCTTCGGTGAGCTCAAGCTTGCGACCGCTCTTGCGAAACAGCCTTCGGCCCAGGCGGTCTTCCAGCAGCTTGATCTGGCTCGACAGCGTCTGTGGTGTGGTGTGCAACTGCTCGCCCGCCCGCACCACGCCACCCGCCTTGGCGGCCACCCAGAAGTAATGCAAGTGCTTGAAGTTGACACCCATGATGCGTTTTTCTCGAAGTACAAATGATTGAAATTCGAATTTACTCGAAACATGCGCAATCCTAAAGTCGCGCCACTCTTCGTTAAACCCCGAAAGGAAAGCACCATGCGGATGAGCACCAAAGGCCGAGTGGCTGTTGCGGCACTGATCGACCTGGCACTGCACGCGCCACGGGGCCCCGTGTCCTTGGGGTCCATCAGCAAGCGGCGGCAGGTGTCGCTGTCGTACCTGGAGCAGTTGTTCAGCCATCTGCGCCGAGAGGGCCTGGTGGAAAGCGCCCGCGGGCCCGGCGGCGGCTACCGACTGGGGCGTGACGCCCGCGAGATCTCGGTGGCGCAGATCGTCTCGGCGGTGGACGACCCGGTGGAGGACCTGGCAGCCGACACGCACGGTGAGTCCACGTCCACGGACTTCTCTCGAGACCTCTGGCGGCAGTTGCACGATGTCATGCTGCGGCACATGTCGACCATCACGCTGGCCAGCCTGGCCCAGGAACAGATCGACAAGGGCGTGAAGATCGAGTTGCCATCCCATCGGCTCGGGATCTCGGCCACCCCGGTGGTCAAGCCGGTTCGCACCCGGGCGCCCAACTCGGTGTTTGCCCTGGCGCACTCGATGGTGGCCTGACGGCCACGCTTCAGGCGCGGCGCCCCATCAGCCCCATCACTTCGGCAAACACGCGGTGCCGCAGGCCTGAAGAGGCCAGGTCAATGACCTGGCTGCGGCGGTAGTAGGGGCTCAGGTCCAGGCCGACGCCCACGGCAGAGAGTTCGACATCGCCGGCAGCCTCCAGGTCACCGGCCACCTGCTGCAGGTGACGGTCCAGCAGGTGCGGGTCGTTGGCCAGGCCGGTGGCGGCGTCCATGGGGCAGCCGTCGGAGATGACGATGAGCAGCTTGCGCCGCTCGGGCCGCGCCCGCAGGCGCTGCGCCGCCCATTGCAATGCCTCGCCGTCGATGCCCTCGCGGAAGGCGTCTTCCTTGAGCATGGCAGCGAGGTCGCGCCGGGCGCGGCGCCACGGGGTCTCGGCGGCTTTGAACACCAGGTGCAGCACCTCGTTGAGCCGGCCCGGCTGGGCCAGACGGCCGGCGCGTTGCCAGTCCTTGGCGGCACGGCCGCCGTTCCACGCGCCCGTGGTGAAGCCCAGGATCTCGCTGGTGGCGCCAGCCAGTTCCAGCGCGCGGGCGAACACGTCCACCATGGCCGACACCGCCTGGCGGTGCGTACGCATGGAGCCCGAGCAGTCGATCAGGAAGGTGACCGCCGCATCGTCCACAGGCTCGCGCACGGGCTGGCGAAACAGCCGCCGCTCGGTGGGCGAGGTGATGAGCTGGGCCAGACGCCGGCCGTCGATGAAGCCCTCTTCCTGCGCCTGCGCCCAGTCGTCGCGCAGCGGAGTGGCCAGCAAGGCCATCAGCTCGCGCGCCAGCCGCGCCACGTTCACGCCCTGGGAGTGCACGTGGCGGTCCAACTGCTCGCGGAACTCGTCGAGCTGTACTGGGCGCACCAAGGCGGACGCATCCAGTTCCCGGTCGTGCGCCGTGGTGAAGACGCGGTAGGCGTCCTCGCCGTCACGCACATCGCGCGGGCCGCTCAGCACCCAAGCCGCGGCATCGTCCTCGACATCGCCTTCCTCGAACTCCATGCGCATGCCCAGCGCGATGCGGCTGTCGAAGGGCTTGTCTTCAGCGCCGTCCTCGGCGGCCAGGGTGGCGGCATCGGCGAGTTGCTGCGCCACCCAGCGTGCAAGCTCCAGGGCAGGCGCGGCAAAGGCCGCCTGGTCGAAGCGGTGGCGGCGCATGGCGGCCAGCGCATGGCCGATGGCCGGCCCGATGCCCGCGCGCGTGGCCTCCATCAGGTCTTCGGTTTCCTCGAGCACGGGGTCGCCGGTCAGCCGCGCACGGGTGATCTGGGCCACCGTGAAGACCAGCAGGCCGCTGGCCGTCTCGGTCAGCCCCCCGTGGTGGAAGGCCAGCAGCCAGGCTTCGAAGCGGTGACGCAGGTTGCGCCGGGCGCCGGGCCACTCGTCGCCGGCCAGCGCTTCCACGCGCAACTGCTCGAAAAGGTCGAACAGCGCACGCTCGGTGGCGCGCTCTGTGGAGTTCTCAGGCTGGTGTTGGCGGTGCAGCGCCGCGTCCGACCGCGACAAGCGCAGCGCCAGGCCATCGGCCGCGCCGCGGAACGAATCCAGATCGTCCTCCTCGTGCGAAGGATGCAGGTGCGCGGCATACAGCGGTAACCGCTGCCGCCCCCGGAACAGCCGCCCGCCGCGAAAGTGCAGATCACCCTGCCCCGCCAAGGCGCGGATGGCCGCGGCACACAGCTCGTCCAGGCGTTGCTGCTGGCGCAACTTCGCCTGCAATCCAGGAAGGGACGCCGTGCTCATGGCAGGGGAAACAGGTGCTCGAGGAGCGAGCGTGGTGAATGGATGGCCACGCCGCCGAAGATCCGGCCGTAGCCAGACCCGAAGTCGGTACGGTCGCCCGTCAGCAGGACATCGCAGCGCTGGCGGATGGCGCTCGCCAGGACCGGCCGATCCTTTGGCGGCAGCCAAGCCGCTTCGCGCACAGAGTCAGCCCCCGCCACCGCGGCCGCAGGTTCCAGCCCGAGCAACAGCGCCTCAAGGACGGCGACCTGCTGCGGCCCCTTGCGCATCAGGTTGCGCCGAGCCTCCGCAACGACATAGTCGTCGGCGACGCAGGTGTGACCGGCGTCGATCAGCTGCTTCAGAAACCGTCGCACGGCGCCGTCGGTCTTGGCGGCGGAAAACAGGATGTTGGCGTCCAGGAAGACGCGCATGTCACCGCGCCGTGCGGCGCTGGCTGGCCTTGGCGGGCCGGGAAGCGGCCTGGGGCCGGGCCTGCTCGCGCAGCGCCATGGCCGCCGCGAGTTCGGCTTCGGCCTCGTCGAACTCTCGCTCGCGCAGCGAGGTGTAGATCTCGACGGGCAAGGTCACCGCAGGCCGAAGCAGCAGCCCCTCGGGAGTGGCCTCCGCGATCATCTGGTCATCAGCCTTGATGCCCAGCACAGCCCGCAGCTTGGCTGGAAGCGTAATGACGCCACGGCTGGTGATGGTGACGGTGGTTCTCATGGTTTGCAGCTTAGCAGAATTTCTGTAATGCAGCTTCAGTCGGCAGCCGCTTGCCCCAGCGGACTTTCCAACTCCCGGTCAAAGCATCGCTGGAAATACTCCGCGACCACCGGCTGCTCCGCCCCGTCGCACTTGTTGACGAAGGACAGGCGCAGCGCCTGGGCGACGTCGCCGAACAGTTCGAGGTTCTCCGCCCACGTGATCACGGTGCGCGGCGACATCAGCGTGGACAGGTCCCCCGCCTCGAAGCCCTTGCGCGTGAGCGCGGCCAGCGCCACCATCTGGCGCACCAGGGCCTGGCCCTTGTCGTCGGCCAGGGCGGGCACGCGCGCCGTGACGATGGCGGCTTCTTCAGCCGCGGGCAGGTAGTTCAGCGCTGCCACGATGTTCCAGCGGTCGATCTGGGCGTGGTTCAGGCGCTGGGCGCCGTGGTACAGGCCGTTGAGGTTGCCCAGGCCCACGGTGTTGGCGGTGGCGAACAGGCGGAACGCCGGGTGCGGCTTGAGCACGCGGTTCTGGTCCATCAGCGTGAAGCGGCCGTCGCGCTCCAGCAGGCGCTGCAGGACGAACATCACATCCGGCCGGCCGGCGTCGTACTCGTCAAAGACCAGGGCCACCGGGCGCTGCAGCGCCCAGGGCAGGATGCCTTCCTGGAACTCGGTGACCTGCTGGCCCTCGCGCAGCACCACGGCGTCTCGGCCCACCAGGTCGAGCCGGCTCACATGTCCGTCGAGGTTCACGCGCACGCAGGGCCAGTTCAGGCGGGCGGCCACCTGCTCCACATGCGAGCTCTTGCCCGTGCCGTGCAGGCCCTGCACCAGCACGCGCCGGTCGCGAGAAAAGCCGGCCAGCAGCGCCAGCGTGACGTCCGCGTTGAAGCGGTACGCGTCGTCCACGTTGGGTACGTGCTCGGTGCGCTGGCTGAAGGCTGGCACCGTCATGGGACTGTCGATGCCGAAGGTGTCGCGCACGCTGACCTGGCGGTCGGGCTGCAGGGTGGTGAAGTCGCTCATGAGGTCTTTCTTCTCTCGGTTCTTTCGGACGACGGGGCACCCTCTTCCAATCGGGACAAGGCCTGTGCGGCGGTGCGCAAGGCAGGAAGCAGGGCCTGCAGCTTGTCGCGGTTCAGGCGCACCGTCGGGCCCTGCAGGGCCACGCACAGGCTGGAGCGGGCCTTGGGGTCGGCTGCGGGCACCGGCACGGCGGCGCAGGTCAGTCCGGGCAGGAATTCTTCGTCGTCAAAGCCACAGCCCTGGTCCTTGATGCGCCGCAGCTCCTGCTCCAGCGCGTCCAGGTCGATGACGGTGCGCGGCGTGCAGGCCTCCAGCGGCGTGGCCCCCAGCAGGCGCTGGCGCTGGGCCGGCGTCATCTGCGACAGAAACACCTTTCCGCTGGCCGAGCAGTGCACCGGCACGCGCGAGCCCGGCTGCAGATAGAAACGCAGCGGCGCGGCCGTCTCCACCCGGTCCAGGTACAGCACCTCGCCACCGGACAAGGCAGTGATGTTGCAGCTTTCGCCCACCTCGTCCACCAGCCGGCGCAGCACCTGGTGGCGCGCAGCGTGCAGGCTGCTGTTGAGCAGCAGGTTCTCGGCCAGGCGCCGCAGCCGGGCTCCCGCGCCCCAATGCCGGCCGTCACCCTCCCGTTGCAGCAGGCCGGCCGCCTCCAGCTGCTGCAACATGCGGTGCAGCGTGGGTTTGGGCAGCCGCGTGGCCTCCGCCAGCCCCTGCAGGGTGTGGAGCTGGTCGCGCGCGGCCACGTGCTCCAGCAGCGACACCAGGCGCAGGGCGGGCGTGTCGCCCTGCACTTCGGCAGTTTGCGCCACCCGTTGGGATACCAATTTCATGGCCTTGATGATAGCCGGCGGTCATACGCATTCCAACTTTTGTCTTCGGGAGTTCCAAAAAACGGAATCGATGGCTATCATGCAGGGCACCCGCCCCCCTCAGGCAGGCTCTGCCCGACGAGACGGGCCAGACCCCTGGCAAGAGCCGCAAGACCATCCCGACACCACCCCCGCCAACGGCCGAGAGGACACTCCATGAACGCTCCGCAACCCATCGCTGCCCGCACCGTCCCCGTGGGTCCCACCCGCATGACGCCCTCCGAGGCCTTTGTGGAGACCATGGTCGCGCAGGGCGTGGACACCATGTTCGGCATCATGGGCTCGGCCTTCATGGACGCGATGGACATCTTCGCGCCCGCCGGCATCCGCCTGATTCCGGTGGTGCATGAGCAGGGCGCCGGCCACATGGCCGACGGCTACTCGCGCGTCAGCGGCCGCCACGGCGTGATCATTGGCCAGAACGGCCCGGGCATCAGCAACGCCGTGACCGCCATTGCCGCGGCCTATTGGGCGCACAGCCCGGTGGTGGTGATCACGCCTGAGACGGGCACGCTCACCCAGGGGCTGGGGGGCTTCCAGGAGGCGGCACAGCTGCCGATGTTTGCCGAGTTCACCAAGTACCAGGCGCATGTCTCGAACAGCAAGCGCATGGCCGAACTCACCGCGCGGGCCTTCGATCGCGCGCTGCTGGAGATGGGCCCGACGCAGCTCAACATCCCGCGCGACCTGTTCTACGGCGACATCACGGTGGAGATCCCCAAGCCCATCCGCATCGAGCGCGGCGCGGGCGGCGTGGAAAGCCTGAACGCGGCGGCCGACCTGATCGCCAGCGCCAGGTTCCCGGTGATGATCTCTGGCGGTGGGGTGGTGATGGGCGACGCCTTCAAGGAAGCCATTGCGCTGGCCGAGCGCATCGGCTGCCCGGTGGTCAACAGCTACCAGCACAACGACAGCTTCCCGGCCAGCCACCCGCAGTGGTGCGGCCCGCTCGGCTACCAGGGCAGCAAGGCCGGCATGCGGCTGATTGCGCAGGCCGACGTGGTGATTGCGCTGGGCACCCGCCTGGGCCCCTTCGGCACGCTGCCGCAGTACGGCATGGACTACTGGCCCAAGGGCGCCAAGCTGGTGCAGATCGACGCCGACGCCAAGATGCTGGGCCTGGTGAAGAAGGTGGACGTGGGCATCTGCGGCGACGCCAAGGCCGCCGCGCTGGCGCTGCTGGAGCGTCTGGCCGGCCGCACGCTGGCCTGCGACGCCACGCGCGCCGAGCGAGCCGCCAAGACGGCTGAGGAAAAGGCCGCCTGGGAGAAGGAACTCTCCGAGTGGACGCACGAGAAGGACGCCTACAGCCTGGACATGATCGAAGAGGCCAAGGGCGAGAAGACGCCCACGGGCGGCCAATGGCTGCACCCGCGCCAGGTGCTGCGCGAGCTGGAAAGAGCCATGCCGGCGCACGTGATGATCTCCACCGACATCGGCAACATCAACTCGGTGGCGCACAGTTACCTGCGCTTTGAGGAGCCGCGCAGCTTCTTCGCGCCGATGAGCTTTGGCAACTGCGGCTACGCCCTGCCCACCATGATCGGCGCCAAGACAGCCCGGCCTGACCGGCCCGGCGTGGCCTACGCCGGCGACGGCGCGTGGGGCATGAGCATGAGCGAGGTCATGACCGCCGTGCGCCACGACATCCCGGTGACCGCGGTGGTCTTCCACAACCGCCAGTGGGGCGCGGAGAAGAAGAACCAGGTGGACTTCTACAACCGCCGTTTCGTGGCGGGCGAGTTGGAGAGCGAGAGCTTCGCTGGCATCGCGCGCGCCATGGGAGCCGAGGGCATCACGGTGGACAGGCTGGAAGACGTGGGCCCGGCGCTCCAGCGCGCCATCGACCTGCAGATGAACCAGCGCAAGACCTGCGTGATCGAGATCATGTGCACGCGCGAGCTGGGCGACCCCTTCCGCCGCGATGCCCTGTCCAAGCCGGTGCGCTTCCTGGACAAGTACAAGGACTACACCTGAGGGTTCACTTCGCACCTGCTTGCTCGGAGCGGTCGACTTTGGCTTGCGCGGTGCGGACAGTGGTTACTCGCGCAGGGCGGGGGGCGTTGCCAGCTGGCTCTTCAGTGATGCCTTTGACGACGTTTGAGGAAGGCGAGTTCCGTGCTAGCGGGCAGCGGAGGATGTTGGCTTGCGCGGGGCGGGAGGCGGTGCGCGCTGGCGCTTCGGTGGGTCGGTCGGCCCTGCGAGCCGACTGCCCTGCGGTGCTCGGTCCCACCGACCTGCCGCCGAACTCGCTTCGCTCACTGCGTTCGCTGCGCTCAGACACCCGCGGCAAGCATGTTGACGATGCGCGCTTTGCGCGCGGTCGGCAGGCCCTGTGCGCCTCGGCGTCCCACAGGCGCGCCAGCGCGCACCGCCTCCCGCCCCGGGTCTGGGCTGGCCAGCAAAACAGCCGCAGACCCGTCTCCGGCGACCGATGTCGGACCGTGCGAGCAAGCGTGGCAACCCGGGGCCGGCGCCGGCTCGGCAGACGACTGGGCGCGCCTGTGGAGCGCCGAGGAGCGGAGGTCTGGAGTCCCGCGCGCTTCAGCGCGCCTCGTCGACCATCTCGCCGCCGTTGTCTGAGCGAAGCGAACGCAGTGAGCGAAGCGAGTTCGGCGGCGGGGACTGCAGATCGAGCATCGCAGGGCAGCCGGCCCGCCGGGCCGGCCGCTCCACCGAAGCGACCAGGCGACTGCCGAGTTGGCGCGCGCACGACATCTCGAACGACATCTTGTAGGGGCTCTCGCGTTCAATCGCAAGCCCGAACCCCTGCAGATCACACCAAGACCTGAACGTGACCGGCCACCTGCTTACCCTGAACGCCGGCTCGTCGTCGATCAAATTTGCGTTGTTCGACCCCGCCAAGGGACTGCAAACGCCTGAAAAGGCCGGCCAGGTCGACGGCATCGGCACGCGCAACGGCCCGGCGGACCACACCGCAGCGCTGCAGCAAGTGATGGGCCGGATCGACGGCACCCGGATTGCCGCCGTCGGCCACCGCATCGTGCATGGCGGCACGCGCTTCGATCAGCCCTGCGTGATCGACGAAGCCGTCCTGCGGGGGATCGAAAACCTCAGCACCCTGGCCCCCCTGCACCAGCCCCCCAACCTGGCCGGCGTGCGTGCGGCGCAAGCTGCGTTTCCGGGCGTGCCCCAGGTGGCCTGCTTCGACACCGCCTTCCACCGCACCATGCCCGAAGTGCACCAGCGCTTTGCGCTGCCGGATGAGTTGTTCGAACGCGGCATCAGGCGCTACGGCTTCCACGGCCTGAGCTACGAGTCAATCACGGCCCAACTGCGCGAGGGTTATCCGGAACTGGCCGCCGGCCGCATGGTCATCGCGCACCTGGGCAACGGCTGCTCGATGACGGCGGTTGAGAACGGCCGCTCGATGGCTACCACGATGAGCTTCTCGCCGCTGGACGGCCTGACCATGGGCACGCGTTGCGGCCGACTCGACGCTGCGGTGGTCCTGCACCTGCAGCAGCAGGAGGGCCTCAGTCCTGGGGAGGTCTCGCGCCTGCTGCACAAGGGCTCAGGGCTTCTCGGGTTGTCCGGGCTGTCGAGCGACATGCGTGAGTTGGAGACCGCAGCGGCCACCGGCCATGAAGGCGCCGCACGCGCGCTGGATCACTTCGTCGAGCAGATCCTGCGCGAAATCGCCGCACTGGCCGCAGCCCTGCGCGGGCTGGACGCGCTGGTGTTCACCGGCGGCATCGGCGAGAACGCGGCGGCCCTGCGGGCACGCATCGTCGAGGGGGCCGCATGGCTGGGCCTCCAACTGGATGCCGATGCCAACCGGCGCGTGCCCGGCGCCATCACCGCAGCCGACAGCCCGGTGCAGGCGCTGGTGCTGCGCACCGGCGAAGAAGCCGTGATCGCCGGGCATACGGCGCGGCTGACGGGGGTCGCCTGAGCGCGGCCCTGAGGTCCCTTCGAAAGGATCGACGAGAGCTGCGCGGAAGCCTGACCAGGCAGTCGGCCCTGCGGGCGCACCGGTGGGCGAGTGCCTCGCCCGCCGTGACAAACGCCGTGCCGTGCACGCGTGCGTGGCCACTGGGCGGGTTCCGAGAGCTGCCCCGATAACACGGGCCTTGGTACACTGCCAAGCAAACACGAAGAGAACACCACGATGAAGAACATCACGTTCACCGCCGACGAGAATCTGATCGAGGCTGCGCGTGAGCAGGCGCGGGAAGAGCAGACCACCCTGAACGAGCAATTCCGTCAATGGTTGGAGCAGTACGCCCGCAAGCGCCAAGCGGCCCGGGCCGTCGAGGTGATGGACCGCCTGGGGCAGTACGTCGCCACTGGCGGTCGCGCGGCGACGCGGGACGAACTCAGTGAGCGGCGCTGATTTCTTCGATACCAACGTCCTGGTCTACGCAGTCGATCGGGACAGTCCCGCCAAGCGTACTGTTGCCCAAGCCCTCGTGGCGAGCGCACTCACCCGACAGACGGGCGTGATCAGCTTCCAGGTGGTGCAGGAAACCCTGCAAGCCTTGACGCGCAAGAGCCGTGTGGTCGCGAGCGCCGAAGATGCACAAGACTTCCTCGTGAAGGTTCTGACGCCGCTGTGGAAGGTGCACCCGAGCACGACGATCTACGCCAGGGCCCTGCGCATCCAGTCGGGCCAGGGCTTTTCCTTTTACGACAGCCTGATCGTCGCCGCCGCATTGGACAGCGGCTGCAAGCGCTTGCTGACCGAAGATCTCCAGCACGGTCAGCGCATCGACGGGCTGCACATCGAGAACCCTTTCCTGGCTTGAGACCCAAGGCGACTGTCGCCTGCACAGGGTTTGGGCCCTCGAAAGGCGCGGGCGCTGCACAACCCAGCCCTTGTAGCTTCGCCCACGGCGACCTGGCGACCTCAGACACCCGTCTTTTCTCTGCAATGTCCGAGGAAGGCCGCCAGCAGTTGCCCGGGCCTCCGATCACGATGGGTGACGATGGCCAGCGCCCGGCGCATGGGCGGCAGCGGTGTGCTCAGGCGCACCAGAAGCCCCGCATCGATGGCCTCGGCCACGGCATGAATGGACAACAGCCCAACGCCCTGGCCGGAGGCCACGGCCCGCTTCACGGCCTCGTTGCTGCCCAGTTCCATTTCGATGCGAAAGCGACCCAGGCCGGGCACCAGCCAGCGGTCGGCCGCCTCCCGGGTGCCCGAGCCCGGCTCGCGCAGGATCCACGGCGCCTGGCGCAGCCAGGCGCGATCCACGCGCCGGCCGGCCATGGGGTTCGCTGCGGCGGCCACCACCACCAGTTCGTCGTCACGCCAGTGCGCCACTTCCAGGTCGGGGTGCGTTCGCGCGCCCTCGATGAAGCCCACATCCACTTCCAGACCCGCCACCGCGTCCAGCACCGCCCGTGTGTTGGCGATGTCAAGGCGCACACGCACGTCGGGGTGCGCTTGCTTCCACCGCCCGATCAGCGGGGGCAGCAGGTACTCGCCCACCGTGAAGCTGGCGGCCAGTCGCAAGGTGCCGGCGTCGTGAGCCGCAAACATGCTGCGGATGTCGCCCGCCTGCTCCAGCAGGTTGACAGCCCGCGGCAACAAGGTGCGGCCGTGCTCGTTGAGCACGAGGCGGCGACCGACGCGGTCGAACAGCGAAACGCCCAACACCGACTCCAGTTCGGCCAGTGCGGCGCTGGCCGCAGACTGCGAGCGCGCCACCCGCTCGGCAGCCGCGCGGGTGGAGCCGGCGCGGGCCACGGCGACAAAAGTCGCCAGCTGTCGCAGCGTCGGGCCGGGGTAGGCCTTTTGATCAACTTGATCGATTTGATCGGTCACGATAAATCAAATTATCGGGTGGATCGATCAATCCGCCGGCCCTAGCATCGGTGTCGGATGGGATCACGCGGTCCAGCCACTGGCGCCGCACGAAAAAGACCGTCGGCTTCCATGACGGCAACAGAATGGAGACACCCCCCATGGCCCTGTTCAGCGCAAGCTCGCCCCTGCACGACCCCCTGGCCCCACCGGCGGGCGCAGACACCGGAGCCACGGAGGTCAAGTGCACCACCTGCTACATGTGTGCCTGCCGCTGCGGCATTCGCGTGCACCTGCGCCAGGGCGAGAACGGCCCCGAGGTGCGCTACATCGACGGCAACCCCGACCACCCCATCAACAAGGGCGTGATCTGCGCCAAGGGCAGCTCGGGCATCATGAAGCAGGTGTCGCCCGCGCGCCTGACACAGCCGCTGCGGCGCAAGCCCGGCGCCGAGCGCGGGGCCGGCGAGTTCGAGCCCATCTCCTGGGACGAGACCTTCGCCATCCTCACCGAGCGCCTGGGCCGCATCCGCGCCACGGACCCGAAGAAGTTCGCTCTCTTCACCGGGCGCGACCAGATGCAGGCCCTCACCGGCCTGTTCGCGCGCCAGTTTGGTACGCCCAACTACGCCGCGCACGGCGGCTTCTGCTCGGTCAACATGGCCGCGGGCATGATCTACACAGTGGGCGGCAGCTTCTGGGAGTTCGGCGGGCCGGACCTGGACCGCGCCAAGCTCTTCGTGATGATCGGCACGGCCGAAGACCACCACAGCAACCCGATGAAGATCGCCCTGTCGGCCTTCAAGCGGCGCGGCGGGCGCTTCATCTCCATCAACCCGGTGCGCACCGGCTACTCGGCCATTGCCGACGAGTGGATCCCCATCAAGCCCGGCACCGACGGCGCGCTGTTCATGGCGCTGATGCACGAGCTGATCAAGCACGACCGCATCGACCGCCCCTTCCTGCAGCGCTTCACCAACGCGCCGCAGCTGGTGGTGCTGGACGAGGGCGCACGCGAGGGCCTGTTCGCCTTCGACCCGGACCCGGCCAAGGGCCCGCCGGGCGACGGCCGCCACCCGCACAACAAGCTGGTGTGGGACAGCGTGTCAGGCCAGGTGATGGCGGCCTACCCCGAGGGCATCGCCGAGGGCCGCAGCCCGGCGCTCACCGGCACCTACACGCTGGAGGACGGCACAAAGGAGGGCACCCGTGTGGCGCCGGCCTTCCAACTGCTCACGCAGCAAGTGGCCCACTGCACGCCCGAGTGGGCGCAAAGCATCACCGGCATCGCCGCAGACCGCATCCGTGCGCTGGCCGTGGAGATCGGCGACACGGCGCTGAAGCAGGCCTTCGAGCTGCCCATCCCGTGGACCGACGCCTGGGGCAAGATCCACCCCACCACCATCGGCCGGCCCGTGGCCTTTCACGCCATGCGCGGCCTGGCGGCGCACTCCAACGGCTTCCAGACCGTGCGCTCGCTGGCCGTGATGATGAGCCTGCTGGGCACCATCGACGCGCCCGGGGGCTTCAGGCACAAGGCGCCCTACCCGCGCCACATCGTGCCCAACTACCGCGCCTTCAACGACCCCGAGCAGGTCAAGCCCAACACGCCGCTGAACGCCGCGCCGCTGGGCTTTCCGGCCAGCCCGGAAGAGCTGGCCCTCAACCCCGACGGCTCGCCCATCCGCATCGACCACGCCTTCTCCTGGGAGCACCCGCTCTCAGCCCACGGCCTCATGCACAACGTGATCACCAACGCAGTCAAAGCCGACCCCTACCGGCTGGACACGCTGATGATCTTCATGGCGAACATGGCATGGAACTCCACCATGAACACCATGGCCGTGCGCGAGATGCTCAACCGGCGTGGCGAGGACGGCGAGTACCAGATCCCCTTCCTGGTGGTGTGCGATGCCTTCCAGAGCGAGATGGTGGCCTACGCCGACCTGGTGCTGCCCGACACCACCTACCTCGAGCGGCATGACGTGATGAGCATGCTGGACCGGCCGATCAGCGAGTTCGACGGGCCGGTGGATTCGGTGCGGGTGCCGGTGGTGGCGCCGCTGGGCCAGTGCAAGCCCTTCCAGGAGGTGCTGATCGAGCTGGCCTCGCGCCTGAAGTTCCCGGCCTTCACGGGCGCCGAAGGCGCACGCAAGTTCAAGGACTACCCGGACTTCGTCGTCAACTTCCAGCCGCAGCCGGGCATCGGCTTCCTGATGGGCTGGCGCGGCGAGAACGGCACCGAGCACCTGCGCGGCGCGCCCAACCCCAAGCAGTGGGAGATGTACGAGAAGAACGGCTGCGTTTTCCAGTATCACCTGCCCGAGACGCAACAGTACATGCGCAACTGGAACCAGGCCTACCTGGATTTCGCCAAGGACAAGGGCTGGCGCCAGAAGAACGACCCGGTGCAGCTGGCCATCTACTCCGACGTGCTGCAGAGCTTTCGCCTGGCCGCACAAGGCAAGACCACCGGCCGCCAACCGCCTGAGCATCTTCGCGAACGCATTGCCACCTATTTCGACCCCCTGCCCTTCTGGTACCCGCCGCTGGAAGCTGCCTGCACCGACCTGCAGGCCTACCCGCTGAACGCCATCACGCAGCGGCCCATGGCGATGTACCACTCCTGGGATTCGCAGAACGCCTGGCTGCGCCAGATCCACAGCCACAACTACCTGCATGTGAACCCGGTCACGGCCCAGGCCGCGGGCATTGCCGACGGCGGATGGTGCTGGGTGGAAAGCCGCTGGGGAAAGGTGCGCTGCATGGTGCGCCACAGCGAGGCGGTGGAACCCGGCACGGTGTGGACCTGGAACGCGATCGGCAAGGCCAGCGGCGCCTGGCAGCTGGAGGCGGGCGCAGACGAGTCACGCAAGGGCTTCCTGCTGAACCACCTGATCAGCGAGGAACTGCCGCTGACCGACGGCGACGGCCAATCCGCGGGCACCATCAGCAACTCCGACCCCATCACCGGCCAGGCCGGCTGGTACGACGTGCGCGTGCGCATCCGGCCTGCTGCGCCTGAGGAGCCCGAAGAGACCTTCCCCCAAGTGGCGGCCACTCCCCCGGCGCCAGGGGTACTGGGGCGGGCGCAGAAGGTGTTGACGTACTTTGCGGGGAGGAAGGCTCCGTGACTGCCGATCATTCCTTGCCCTCAGATGTGCGGGGGCGAACGAGCGCGGCGCCTTCCTCCGCTCATGTCCCCCAGTCTCGGCCTCTCGGCCGAGACCTCCTCCTTGACTTCGCTGCGAAAGGCACCGCACCCGTCCACCCTGGCCACGATGTCCACACGCCATCCAGGGCAGGTCGCAGGCCACTGGCTCTGGAAGAGCGCTCGTCTCTTGGCAGGCCGGGGGCGGCGGGTACCCGACGCAGCGAAGTCAAGGAGGAGGCGCGGGCCGGGAGGCCTGCGCCGGGGGACATGAGCGGAGGCGGGTACACGTCGCCCCTGGCCCGCGAGACCAACGCGCGCGCATGCGCGCCATCACATCACCGGAGTCACTGAACAAGATGGCCTCCCCACAACCCGAAACCCTGGCCAAGCAACTCGCCCTGGTCATTGACCTGAACGTGTGCGTGGGCTGCCACGCCTGCGTCACCTCGTGCAAGCAGTGGAACACCTCGGGCAGCGCCGGGCCGCTGGCCGACGAGAACGCCTATGGCGCCAACCCCACCGGCACCTTCTTCAACCGCGTGCAGACGTGGGAGGCCGGCAGCTTCCCGGCCACCGAGACCGTCCACTTCCCCAAGAGCTGCCTGCACTGCGAAGACCCCCCCTGCGTGCCGGTGTGCCCCACGGGTGCGAGCTACAAGCGCAAGGAAGACGGCATCGTGCTGGTCGATTACGACAAGTGCATCGGCTGCAAGTACTGCGCCTGGGCCTGCCCCTACGGCGCGCGCGAGCTGGACGAAGAGCGCCAGGTGATGACCAAGTGCACGCTGTGCGTGGACCGCATCTACGACGAGAAGATGGCGCCGGAAGACCGGAAGCCCGCCTGCGTCATGGCCTGCCCGACGGGCGCGCGCCTGTTCGGCGACGTGAAGGACCCCGACTCCGAGGTGTCCAAGGCCATCCGCGAGCGCGGTGGCTACTCGCTCATGCCGGAATGGGAGACCCAGCCCGCCAACCAGTACCTGCCGCGGCAGATCACGGCCGCAGCCACACCAACGTCCACCAAAGTGGCCCCGCATGCCGACGGCCCTGCGCCCGCCGCGCCACAGGAGCGCGCCCTGTGAAGCCCGCCTTCTCCGTCATCTCCTTCACCGCGGTGGCCGGCGCTGCGCAGGGCCTGGTGGTGGCGCTGGCGGTGTCCGCTCTGACGGGCGTACCGCTGTCGACCGGCTTCACGTCCACGGCGCTGCTGCTCGCCCTGGTGATGCTGGCGGTGGGTCTGGCGGCGTCCTTCCTGCACTTGGGCCGCCCGGAACGGGCCTGGCGCGCCATGGCCATGTGGCGCACCTCCTGGCTGAGCCGTGAGGTCATCGTGCTGCCGGCCTTCATGGCGATGGTGGCGCTGTGGGGGGCGTTGGTGCGCTGGGGCCCCGCCGAGTGGACGGCATCCCGCGCGGCGACGCAGGGCCTGCCCGTGCTGGCGCTGCTGGGCGCAGCCCTGCTGTGGTGGTGCACCGGGCAGATCTACGCCTGCCTGCGCTTCATCCAGGAGTGGGCGCATCCGCTCACGCTGCTGAACTTTGCCTTGATCGGCCTGGCCACGGGCCTGGTGCTCGGGTGCGCGCTGGCCGCCACGCTGGGAGAGCGCGAGGTGCTGGCCGAATGGGCCCCACGGGCGCTGGCAGCCACCCTGGCCGCCTGGGGCACGCGCACGCTGGCGCTGCGGCGCAACGCACGCCTGAAGCCGAAGTCCACCGCGCAGTCGGCCACGGGCATCCCGGCAGCCCGACTGGTGCAGAAGTCCATGGGTATGTCGGCAGGCGCCTTCAACACGCGCGAGTTCTTCCATGGCGCCACACAGGCCGCCATCGGCCACGTGCGGCGCGCGCTGCACCTGCTGGGCTTCGCCTTGCCGGCTGTCCTCATGGCCGCGGCGCTGTGGGCCGCTTCGGCCGGCTACGGACCGACGCTCATCACCGCACTGTGGTGGGCGGCCGTGGCCACCCAGGTGCCGGGGGTCGGGGCGGAGCGCTGGCTGTTCTTCGCCCAGGCGCGCCACCCGCAGAACCTGTACTACCAGGCGGTGTCTTGAGCCTTCAGGCCGCCTGGCGACGCGTGCACGATGCCGTGCACCGGCGCACGGCGCACCTGCCGCCCACGGTGCAGGGCCTGCTGTGGGCCACCGCGGCCGGGGTGATCTTCAGCTTCCTGAACGCGCTGATGCGCGGGCTGGGCCAGCAGGTGGACCCGTTCCAGTCGCAGTTCCTGCGCTACTTCTTTGGCTTGCTGGTGCTGCTGCCGCTGGTGTGGCACCAAGGCCTGGCGGCCTACCGACCCAAGGCGGTGGGAGGGCAGTTCCTGCGCGGCGGCCTGCACACCGCCGGGCTGTACCTGTGGTTCGTGTCGCTGCCGAAGATTCCGCTGGCCGACATGACGGCCATCGGGTTCACCATACCGCTGTTCATCATGCTGGGCGCGTGGCTGTTCTTCAAGGAGGCCATGCGCTGGGAGCGCTGGCTCGCGACGGCCCTCGGTTTTGTCGGCGTGATGGTGGTGGTGGGCCCGAAACTGTCCCTGGCCGATGGCTTCGGGCCGGGGCCCGGCCTGTACCACCTGCTGATGCTGGCCTCCGCCCCCTTGTTCGCCGCCTCGTTCCTGGTGACCAAGGCCCTGACGCGCTACGAGACCACGGGCACCATCCTGGTGTGGCAGGCCCTGACCATCAGCCTGCTGAGCCTGCCACTCGCCCTGTGGGTGTGGCAACCCTTGACGCTGTGGCAGTGGCTGGGCTTTCTGGCCTGCGGGCTGCTGGGCAGCAGCGGCCACTATTGCCTCACACGCTCTTTTGTCGCCGCCGACATCTCGGCCACCCAGTCCATCAAGTTCCTGGATCTGGTGTGGGCCGTGCTGCTGGGCTGGGCGCTGTTTGCGGACGTGCCCACCGTCAGCACCATCGCCGGCGGCCTGCTCATCAGCGCAGCCACGGTGTGGGTGGCACACAGGGAGTCGCGGGCAAGGCCGAGGTCACCGTAGGCTCAACGGCCACGTGAAGCGGCGGACAGATGGTCACCCCGACCGCCGTTGCCACTGGCGCAATGCGCCAATCCGTCCAGCAGCACATCCCGGGGCATGTCGCGGCCGATGAAGACCATCTTGGACTCGCGCTTCTCGCCGGGCTTCCAAGGTGAGCCCTCTTCCGAGCCCATCAGCATGTGCACACCTTGCAGCACCACGCGCTGCTTCATGCCCTTGATGTTCAGCACGCCCTTGTAGCGCATCAGCCGAGTGCCGTAGACCTG
>Ga0315907_10000334_pt1 | contig 68617 bp, 78 predicted proteins | sample LakEriMetagenome_3_FD_203525 | JGI IMG/M metagenome (GOLD analysis project Ga0315907, IMG submission 203525) | Freshwater fungal communities from buoy surface, Lake Erie, Ohio, United States - Buoy 12 MA123 | ecosystem: Environmental > Aquatic > Freshwater > Lake > Lake biofilm | place: USA... | reverse complement strand
ACTCAACTTGTCCAGGAAGCCCTCCTTAAGAGGTGCCATCGACAGCACAGTCGCGGGAAAGGGGTGCTCATCCGATGCTTGGAAACCCCACAGCGTCGCCGTGTTCTGACGATCCATGTCAGTCACATGAGTCCTATAGCCCCTAGACCCAAACGTTCCTGCAAGCTGCATCGTACTCGTGGTCTTCCCGCAGCCGCCTTTTTGATTAAACACCGCGACAATTTTTCCTGCCATTTCCTTCTCCTTTGCTGACTTTCACGCGTGAAAGTGGCTGCGCCACTGCTTGAGTCGAATAATATAAAAACGCAAGCAAGAAGTGAATTAAATAACAAAGTTTTTTTCGGCGCGTGGTGTTGATGCAGCACTTTCACGCGTGAAAGTGCTGCACAAAGGAGAGGCACCATCGTTCTATACGCTTGCACGCCTGAAAGTCGCGCACAAAGTGCGGCAATCTCACCTTGCTTTGCAATCGGCGCACGATTCAACACCACGCTTTCACGCGTGAAAGTTCCAATCTCCGCCTTTTGATGAAGATGGATAGCCTGGGGTAGCTGGGCAGGCATCGACGATGCTTTGACTCCCTTCGTGTTCATCTTCAGTGGTCGCCTACGACCCCGCTACTTACCGATTTATTCCGGTAGCAATGAAGTAAGTTTGCGGAACACCCGGGATCAATCGTATCTGTGTGCCACGAAATGGCATCCACCCGCATCTATACCAACACCGCATGGAATTAGCTCTTTGCCAGTCCTTCCCCCTCAAAAACGGAATCCGTCAACATTCGGCATCCATCGCAAATCCTGCCCCAACTGCGGCCAGCCATTTTTAAAACCTGCTCTTAGGTGAGTCTCGGGCGGTGAGGAAGGAACGTCCGCGTTGTGGGTGTTGTTGGTGGGCTGGCCCTGTGCTACGCGTCGAAAAAGAGACGGTCCAAAGGGCAGATCGACCGCCACCGAAGGCCTGGAGCGCACCCACCATGCTTACCAGCCAACCAGCAACACCTCGCGAGCCGAAGGCACGCGCACACACGCCACGCAGTGGCGCAGATCAGAGCCTGGCGTCGGGCGAGTCCTAGGAAGACAAGCCGTGCGGCTCAGGCGGTTGCAGCAACTACTAGCCCGCAACGAGCACGCGCCGGGTAGCCAGGAAGGTGGCCGAAGCCCAGTCCCGAAAGGACCAAGGCGAATAGCCGCGCTGCGAGAGGGCATCCCGGTTCGGCCTTGGCCGAAAGCCCCGGCCGTTGACCTAGAAACCCTCAAACAACCCGGTAAAAGTCCGAATAGAGCAGGGCGCCGGATTTAAGGCCTACTACACGACGCCATGATTACCCTTAGAAGCCCCACGCAGACTGCTACTGAAGGAGCCTCGCCGTCGTATCTGCTATGCATGATAAGTATTCTTATCATGCCACGTAGAAAACGCTTGCAAAGCAGGGGGTTTGGCGATACGCTGACCTAAGTGCTTGATTCGATGAAATTTTGCGGCGGACCACGTGGAGGATTTGGTACACGTGCATGTGAAACAGATGTAGCACATGCTGCACTTATTTCATTTGTTGGTTACTATCGGGCAATCACACCTGTGATCAGAGCACGTGGCCATTCATCCCCATCGCACGTGACCTGGCATCCCACCAACGCATTCGGAGAAGACCATGTCCACCATCGACACCGCCAGAGATGTCCTGCTTGAACCCTTGTCCAGGGAAGAGAAGGAAATGGCGCGCGCCGCAGGAAGCTTTCTCATTTCGGCGTCTTTGGATCACTCCCGGGCCGCAGCCATCGTGCTGAAGACCGACGACGATGAGCACCCGACCATCTCTTTGCCGCCGGCATCGTTGAAGCTCATCGGCCGCTTGTTGGGTGCGCTGAGTACCGGTCGCCCCTTTACCGTGTTGCCTCAGAAGCAGGAGTTCACCACCGTGGAGGCGGCGAACTTCCTGAACGTTTCGCGTCCCTTTGTCAGCAAAGAAATTGCCGCTGGCCGCTTGCCCCACCGCATGGTCGGAACCCATCGGCGTATCCCAGCGGAAGCGTTGATCGCCTACAAGGAGAAGATGCGCGCCACCCAGGCCGACGCGTTGAATCACTTGGCCGACTTCGACAACGAGTTGGGCCTGGACTACTGAAATGGCGGGACACGGCCAGTACACCGCGCTGCTGGACGCCTGCGTGCTCTATCCCAGGGTGATGCCCGATGCGTTGATGAGTTTGGCCAGCATTGGTTTGTTCGCGGCGAAATGGACCGAAGAAATTGAACGTGAATGGATGTCCAACCTGGGCACAAACAAGCCGCAGATCGCGCACCGCCTAGAGCATCGCCGCGATGCCTTGCGTCAGGCGGTAGTGGACTGGGAGGTCCCGAACATGGCGTGGCAACCCTTGGTCGAAGGGCTGATCCTGCCGGACCCCAAAGATCGACATGTCCTGGCGGCCGCCATTGCGGGTCATGCCGATTGCATCGTCACGACGAATTTGACGGATTTTCCGCAAGACGTTCTGGACTTGCACGGCATAGAAGCCATACACCCCGACGCCTTCCTCATCAATCAATGGGACTTGGACGAGCTGGTGGTGCTGGCTGCTTTCAAACGCATGCGCTCGCGTTGGATCAACCCACCGGTCGATGCAGAGGGGTTTGCTAAGTCGATGGAGCGTGGTGGAATGCCCTGGATGGCGCAGCGTCTGCGAGAAGCCGCCGAGCTGATTTGAGCAATGCAGCCGGACCTATTCAATTTCGAAACAGGAAAAAAATGATCAACCGGGACTTTGGACGTTTGACCTCGGAGAAGATTGACGAATTGTTAGGCAGCAATATCTTGCGCGAGATCCGAAAAATGGATGAAGCCAAAGCGTCCATTCTCGGGGTGCGGGACGATGCGACGTCGTTGGCAGCGTTTGCCAAGTCAGCAACCATGGGGGGCGTTCTTGAGACCGCAAAAGCGGGGCTCGATCAGCTCGACCTAAAGGCTGTCGTGCAGGCGAGTGAAACCTACGACCGCTTTCGCAAGATCGAGCAAGCAAAGCTCAATCGCCTGATGAATCCGCTGCCGACCCTACGCCAGGCGATGTTGGCGGAAATGAGCAAGACCACATTGCGTGGCGCCCTTGGAGAAGACCTGACGGTTCAGGGTGGCTTAAAAAAATGGATGGCGCTGGACGCCACGCTTGGGATTTTTAAGAAGGCTGAAGAGGCAAGGGCGCTCAGCGCCAGCGCTGGTATGGAGCGCTTGTTGGCGGACACCGACCTCAGTTTTGGTCTGGATCGGGTCATGAAAAACTTCGCGGCGACCAACAACGCCTGGGTCGTCCCTTCTGCATTGGTTGATGCACTTGGTCCGCTGCAGCTCTTGCAGGAAAAATTCGGCAGACTCTCCTTCCCGGTGATGGATGCAGCTTCTGCAAGAACCCTTGCTCACTTGATCGGCCAAGACGGCATCCTGGACCATCTGACCGATTTCGGCATCGATACCAAGGTTATAACGAGCCGAAAGCCAGCCCAAGAGGGTCTCGAAGCCAACAGAGGAATGCGCAAAGGGGCCTGCAAAGAACTCGCCTTGGGTGCACTGCTCGGGTTTCTGATTAGCCTGGCGTTTTTCGTGGTTCAGGAATACAGATCGGCACAATCGCAAAAGAAGACCAACGAAACACTGGCAGAGTTGCGGGAAGCGGCAATTGAACAGAAAGTAGCGCTGGAACGCTTACAGCAAACATTGGCCGCGTTTGCCCCATTGATTGAAAAAGCGTTGCAGGCCGAAGCCAAGCGCCAGGAAGAACGTTTCGTTGTCTTAGATCGCATGGCCTCTGTGAGGGTCCAACCCGAGCATGGGGCTGCCGTTGAAGGCAAGTTGTTTCCCCGTGAAGTTGTTCGACCGCTCGACGAAAATGGCAAATGGATCGAGGTCGAGTATTACCACTGGCTGCATCGTGAGTACCGAACTGGTTGGGCCCTCAAAAAGTATTTCGAACGCGTACCCGGCAACCGCGTCAATGCCTCGCCATGAACGAGCCCCTTGCACGGCAATCCCAGCCGATCAAGTCGAGCAGCTCAGATGTCGCTCCCACTTCTGGCACAAGTAAGCCCGCCTACCGAAAAAGGCTGCTGCACGTGGGCCACTTCGCATTCATGCGCGCCGTGGTTCAGGGCATGGAGCTGCGCAGGAGCTGGGAGCGCTACCTGCACGTGGAGGGTGCGACCAGTGACCAACGTTTGGTGGCCAGCACCATGGCCTGGATCCGCGACGAGTTCGCAGCGGCCGCCAAACGGCACGACCGTCACGGAACGGCCCGTCTGGTGCGCTTTGACGTCTCCAAGCTTGCCGACGACACCCAGAACTTGCCCAGCCTGGAGACTTTCGCCGAAGAGCGCGGGATGGAAGAGTTTTCGCAAGCGGAGCAGCAGCAAGCTTACGAAGACGAATACGGCAAAACAACCACGCGCCAGAAGCGTCGAGCTCGCCTCATTCAAAAGCAGCTCGAGGCGCTGCGTTGGTTGGAGGGACTGGTAGCCCAAGCACCAGGGCCAGGGGACTCAGTGGCAGCTTGGCTGCATCCGACGCTGGCAAGCAAACTCGAAGCGGCCGAGATCTTTACCCTCCATCAGCTGGTGGAGCGTATCAACGGAATTGGTTTGCGCTGGTATAGCGGCGTCAAAGGTCTTGGAAAAGGCAAAGCCGAACGCATCGTCACCTGGCTACGAGAAAACGAAAGCAGTCTCGGTGAGCAACTGGGCAACCATGTGGCTCTACCAAGCGCCAAACTCTACAAACACGAGCTCGCCGAGGTTGTTCAGCCGGCCACCGACATACGCCCCCTTGAGAAATTCATTGTTCCGGCCGAGCTCGATGGCAGGATGGGCCAATACCGTCAACCGCAGTCCCAGTGCTTGTTGAAGGCTACCAACGATTACCAGGCAATTCTGGCCTGGCTCAAATCGAAGCATGGCTTGACACCAGACCAAAAGAAACAACTGCGGTCACGCCGATTGCATCCAGAAACAGGGGTTGTGCAAGGTTTGGATTGGTTGCAAGAGCTTTCACACACCCAGCGGGCTTACCGCAAAGAAGCCGAGCGCTTTTTGTTGTGGTGCATCGTGCACAAGGGTAAGCCACTCTCATCGATGACCAATGAGGATTGCACCGAGTATCGGGAGTTTTTAGCGGACCCGCAGCCAAGAAGTCGATGGTGTGGGGACCGGAACAGGGCGCGGTGGTCGCCACTGTGGCGACCGTTCGAAGGGCCACTCAACGTGCGCGCCCAACAGCACGCCCTGTCCATACTCAAGAACCTTTACAAGTTCCTGGTGGACCAGAACTACCTCATGGGTAACCCATGGAGCTCGGTGACGGTACCCAGAAGTTCCGTTCCCAAAGTCAACCCGAACCGCAGTTTTACGAAAGCGCAGTGGAAGTTCATACAAGAGCAACTTGAGTTGTTGCCAACGACGTCGGCGAACCAGCGCTTGAGTTTGGCTCTGAAGTTGTTGTATGACACTGGCTTGCGCCGGTCCGAAGTCGTCGCTGCGACGGTGGATGATTTGAAGTGGGTTGAATACCCAGCCGATTCGGAGGATGACGAAGCGATTGAAGGCTGGATGCTGAATGTGATCGGGAAGGGCCAGAAGCTGCGCGCTGTACCGGTGTCGAATGAAGTCGTCGAGAAGTTGAGCAGTTATCTGGTGTCACGCGGTCTGAGTCCAGATCCTATAAGCATCGATAACCAAGGAGCCTCATTACTTGGACAGGCCAGTGACCAAGCCGAACGTGCGCCGAGCCTCATTGCGAAGGGCCAGATCATCGACCCGCGTGCGGGTGTTGCAGCGACAACCTTGTACAAGCAGCTCAAACGATTTTTTGGAGACTGCGCAGATGTGTTGAGAGGTCAGGGAGATGTAAAAGCTGCAATGCGCATCGAAAAAGCCAGTACGCACTGGATGCGACACACGCACGCCAGCCATGCCATTGCAGGCGGGATGAAGGTCCAGATCGCCCAGATGAACTTGGGACATGCCTCACTTGCTACGACCACCATCTATACCGTCACGGAGGCGAAACAGCATCTGAAAGCGGCTCGAGCTTTCTGGAAAGGTCTTTGATTGACTTAAACCAAGGCGTGCACCAAAGAATTGAGTCGCTTCTCATGCCCCTATTTGCCGCCCAGGTGGCGGGCTTGAACGATTCAGATGGATGTACGCACTGTAGGACTATGCACATGACAGAAATGGCGCAATACCGCGAATTTAGGCAAATGTTTCTTGCCCAACTCTCAAATGAGCGGTGCGGTTCTAATGGTTCGTATCAGGTTAAACCAAACCACCGGTTAGTGTTTTCTCAAGGGCGATCCTTGATACAGGATTTCAGGTATTCGGTGGCCAATCAAGCCAAGAAGTTGATTTCCGTCTCTCCTGAAAACGAAGTGCTGGTGAGGCGGGCGTTGCGCCTTTTCCCCTGCGTGTCAATGCGACGCAGTGCATGGTCATTTGTTTGGCAAGTGGCCTTAAGTTTGCTGCCAACACAATTCGCCGGGCGACGTTTGAAGGCATTGTTATCGCAAGCTCGAAGCTACCAGGGACGGAAATTCCTCTTCGAGCACTTTGTCAATCTGTCACTACCGGGAAGGGTTAGTTTTTATGACGAGGCGCTTGACTTCGCCTTGACCCAATTTGAAAGCGTCGAATCCTGGAGAGAAATTGATGCACTGTCCTGTATTGACATACACCTGCTTCGCGCGGCGCGTCAACTGGGTTTGACCAAGCCCAGTGAAGTAATTCAGACCTTCCCAAAAGGCGCGTTTCACCCGCAAGGCCAACTCCTGCAGTTGCTCATTTCCGAGGATGTGATCAGAACGGCGGATGAAATTTGTTGTTTGAAGCGCATCAGCTCGGAGAGATTTCATCATCAAGTTTCCAATGAAGAACTTCTGGTCTTGCGTCATACGATCCAATGCTTGCGAACGCACGGCGTAGATCGTGAGGAAATCGCACGGATAGTGCGATTTCCTTTGGCCACTCTGAAAGCTGAACTTCTTGCGGACAACCTACGGTTCTTGGTCGGTGCGGGTATCAAGGACATTTCAGGACTGTTGGTGCATGTGGACGAGTGCCTTTGGCGAACACCAACCTTTTTATGGCGTTTTGTTGTGCAAGTCATCGGTGCCCAAATGCCGTTGGAGGTGGCGCGATACCGGTATCTATTGGAATGCTGTCGAGAGCCGTCGGAACATCTAGTTCAGATTCTTCGGTCCCTGGGGGCCAGTCAGGATGACTTGGTCACCTTGCAGCCATTAATTGCAGAGGTCCGACCTGATGAAGATGCTGTGGCAACCGCTGAGAAAGCCTTGCGTCTTCTAGCGGCACCGCCGCACAACCTGTCTTTTGCGCAACTCGCTCTATGTAGGGACTATGTACGCGATAGCCAAAAATTGGAGGAATTTTTGAATGTGCTTCGGGCAAAAGGTTTCTCCAGTTCAAACGCGGTCCTTCAGTTCCAACACTGTTTTGTGAAACTTACCACCGACCAACTCGAACGGATCATGTCGATTCTGGGGGGCTGTGGCTCCGCAGAAGCTGATTGTGATGTTGTGGCATGGGTTCTCCGAGCTGCGGAAGGTGGGTGGTTCGATTCCTACGATTTCCTTGTCAACAACTGCGATGTAAGTAATCTTGCCTCGCTGAGGCAGGCTTTAACACTTGTACCCCTTGGTGTGCCGTTTTTGAAATATCTCGTTCATCAGCGAGGAATGGGAAATCTCAAAAAACTTCGCGCTTGGTACTACGGTGCGCGAGGGATTCATGGCTACAAAAGCTTGGGAAGCTATGACCAGCTGGATCTCGGTCTGGTAGATGATGCATTCTCCAGAAATCGCTTCAACTTGGTCGCGACGAACATGGCCGTGGTTGATCTAATCGTTCAACGAAAGTTGGTGCAACGTATAGGGCAATGGCCTTGGCAAGCCGAGAAGTCCGAGAAAGATCTCTACACGATGGAACGTGTGGCACAACAAAAACAACTGCGTCACGAATTAGTCTCGACGGTCGACCAAGTACTCCAGGCTACCGGTGGCGTACTTCTTCCAACCCTGTTTGATGAGGGTACAGAGGAAAGCTTGGATCAAAAACTTGCGCGCCTGAGCCCATTGTTGGACGATCTGATGGTGGGCGGCGGCCCATCAGGGCCAGTCCTAAGTCCTCTCGAAGTTGATGCCATTGCTCTGATATTTTGCGTCTCGGCGGAAACCGTAGCTTCAGGATGGGCATCGGTTCAGGGGTACCAGGAACATACTTCGCAACTGCGCTTGAGTCCACACTATCTCATGGAGTGGCAGCCGGCTCGATGGCAATTGAAGAGGGGGCTTGATCGCTCTGGTTTTGCGCCGCTGCTCGTGGCAGGACGTTTCTGCAAAGACTTCATGAGTAGCCCACAACAGGACATACTTACTTCTTGTAAGAAACTGAGTCCGAAGCAGCTCCGCCTGGACAGCAATATATCGGACCTGACAACTCTGGCCCTTCATCTCGGCTCCCTGTTGGTGGTAGTGAGGAACCACGATGTCGTACGGGCTTGGGTAGAGGGGGGCTTTGAGGGGTTGGCTCAACTGGACGAGAACAGCCTTGCCTGTCACCAGCGGATTGGTGAGCTGGTAGACCTCTTCGATGTGGTACTGCCTGACGCACTACACGCTGGCATAGGTAAGTTCGTGGAGCAGATTACTCAGGCGGACGCTGACCATTGGGCCATACGGCTCGGACCCTGCAAAAAAACTGGTACGGCTCGGGAAAAGTTAAGCGACATGCTCCAACTCGCTCGTACCAAAGTTTTGCCGCACTACAGCGCATGGGCCCGAAGGCAGTACAAGCGCTACAGCGCGGACGGAAGCGACCAACTGTGTACTCAGCAACTGCGCTCCGTAGTGACCAAACATCCTGCGGCGTTTTTTGCCAGAGCCGGTGTCCAGCTTTGCACGGCAGGCAATGTAGAAATGTGGTTAGAGAAGCGACTTTTGCATCTTGTCGTTTTTGATCCTGAAGGACGACGTATGGCTGGCATGGCATTGTTATACGTGCAACAAGTACCTGAGATTGATCGAGTACGTCGGAGTTTGATTATTCGTGCGATCAACCCCACAGATGAAATGTTGGGTGGACACACCCCCGCGTCTATCGTGGAGAGTTTCCTCCAAGTGGCGGTGCGTATCGCTAAAGACAATGACCTAGCATGCGTCGCGTTCCCAGCGATGTCCGGAATGCATCTGATGTCGAACCGTGCCCCAATTGAGACTTATCTCAGGGAACGGTACGTGATGCGTTCTGCGCACAGAGAAAGCGGCGGTGACGATTTAGATCGCCACTCGCTGCGCGTCTATAGGCAGCGACTGGCAACGGAAAAATTCTATGCATACGAAAATGGGCGCGAACCAGTTGATGAGCTCTTCGTGATTTGGAAACCGCCCGAACTGCAGGTGCCGCTGGGCTTACGTCCAGCAACACTGCGTGAGCCGAAGGCACCGCAGTGGCGCAGATCAGAGCCTAGCGCCAAGCGCCTGGCGAGCCCTTGGAAGACAAGCCATGCTGCTCAGGGGGTTGCGGCGCAACCCCCTGATTGAGCCCGCGCCCGGCCCACCGGGCGCAGTCCCGTAGGGACCAAGGCGAATAGCCGCCCCCATAAGTGCTTCCTGATTCGGCCTTGGCCGAAAGCCCCATTACGAAGCTCAGACAGCGCAGCCGCCGCTGGGTGACGGCCGCCCAACCCACGAGGAGGCCGCCACCACCCTTTAGGTCAGCTGAAAAGCCTGCTCCTGGTCGTGGCCCTCATCGGCTGAGACCTGTGAGGCCAGACCCTGGGCAACCGCCAACGCGTCACCGCAAGGCTTGTCGATGACCACCATGCGGGCGTTTGCACCCGTGTTCACCGGCAAGCTGGGGTCGTTGAACGAGCCAGCAGGCAGGCTTTCAACGGTTCCACCAACCTGGTCGAGCCATTCGCGGAAGGCCTCGGAGCGCTGGTACTGATTGGTGAATGCAGACTCTCCCATGAGGGCAACCACTCGGCCTTCAGGCGCCAGCAGGCTGAAAGCGTGCTGCACGTGGAGAATGTCGCGGCCGTCACTGTAGGGAGGATTCATGAGGATGCGAGCGTACCCCTTGCCCTCGGGCGTGTCGGCCATGGTCATCTGCAGGAAATCCGAGCCCACCACATTGAACCCTTTGGCCTCCAGCAGTTCGCGCCGTGATGGTGAAAGCTCGACAACATCCGGTTCAATGTCCAGGTCGCGGATCCGTTCGGCGATATGGCCCCACCCGGCCGATGGCTCGGCGGTTGTCATTCCAGGCTTGAGATCTGCGGCCTCAATCATTTGGTCCACCGCCTCGGCACCGGTCGGGAAGAAATCCAGCCCGTCATTGCTGCGGCCAATCATGGCCCGTTCCATCTCCTTCACCTTGTCTGGTGCCGCAGCCTGTTCACGCAGCGCAATGAATTCGCGCAGCGCTGCGCGGAACTCGGCCGGGGTCTCCAGGCCCATGCGTGCCAGCACTTTGCGGCGGCTGTAAGCGGACTCAAATTGCCAGGGCACCGACACTTTCGCGCCGCGACGGTTGACCCCGCCGATTTTCTGGACCAGTTCGGCGCCGAACTCGTTGGACAGTGTGATGCGCTTATCGGAGTCACCATCCCAGATGCCTCGGGCGATTGCTTCGCTCGGGCTCAAAATGATGCGCTGAACACCGCGCTTTTCCTGGAACACGATGGCCTTACCGACCAGCCCGCTGCGCTTGATGGCGCGTTCGGCCACCTCTTTGGTCGGAAGGATGGCGGTTTTCACATCGTCGCCTTGTCGCAAGGTGAAGGCCGACAACTTGAACAGGTTGCCCGGCTTCTTGGCAAACTTTGAAAAAGCCTCGCTCACATCGTCGGCCACCTTCATCATGCGCTGGCCCAGCAGCTTGGTGCCGTCCACGTCCAGCAGTTTGCGGCCCAGGCTGGCCAGGTCTGAACGGTAGGCGGTGAACTCTGGGAACTCGGCGTAATCTGCCGCTTCGGCGGTTGGGCGCTCACCCTTGTGGCGCTCCTGGTCGGCGTAGCTGGCAAACTTTGCTCGCAGCTGCGCATTGCTCGCGGTGCGCACATAACCCTCCAACAACTCCACTTGCACCTTCTCGCGCACGCGGTCCAGGAATTTGGCGTTGCCGCCGTTGATGGCGTCCGCAATGTTGCGCATGCTCACGGCAAGCGCTTTTTTACTTTGAGCCGAAGCTTCGGCGCTGGCTGCAAAGCGGGCGCGACGTACCGTGTTGGCCTTGCGCTCCTGCGCGAGACTCTCAATGGCGTCGGCCTCCATGCGGTTGGCCATCTCCGTTAAGCGCTCAACTGCGGTTTGTGAACGGTCGTCCGCGTAGGCGTCCCGACGCTCCTGCGCGACTTCCTTCGCTGCGGATGCGTCGCCTCCTGCCAGCGTCACGAAGGCCTGCGCCTGCTCGGTCGTGGTGAACTGGAATCCCGGAACCGCGCCAGCGCCTCGGAAGCTGCTGTAATAACCGCCGATCTTCTTGGCGCCAGCATTGAGCGTTTCGTAATCCTCCCGGCTCACCCGCTCGGCCAGCTGCACCACGAAAAGATCGTGCCCCTTCTTCGTGTGCTTGGTGGCGATGATGTTGCCATCCACGGTCTGCCCGGCCACACGAACTTGGGTACGCTGCTCGTCGTTGCTCGCCTTTCGCCGGCCTCGCGCTTCCTCGGCCAACATCAGATCAAAGTCGGCCCGCTGCTCAGGTGTGAGCATGGACAGCCGCACCTCAGCCGTGGTTTTGCCGTCCCGTGTGTAAAACGACATGAACCGGCGGAACTCTTCCAAGGTTTTGGGGTTCTTCAAGGCCTCCACATACGCCTCGCGCTTTGCCTTGGCTTCAGCCGCAAATGCGGCCAAATCTGCCTGGGTGTGGCCATTTACGAGGGCGTCTAGAGCCTCCGCCTTTTGGCGCTCGTGGTTCTCTATGCCAGCGGCCGTCATCACGTAGCGGTTCGGCCCATACGACTTTCCCAGCGCAAAGCCGCTGAGCATGGATTCATGCGCTGTTTTGATGAGACCGCTCTTTTTCTCGTCCGGCCTGGCCGCGATTCTGAACGTGCGAATCAGTTCATCTTTTGTGAGCTTGCTCAGTTCTGCTTTGACCGCCTCGGCATCTTGCACGCGGCGGTAGGCGGCAACGTATTCGGCCACGCTGGCAGTGCCATCGTAAACAGCCAGCATGGTCGCTTTGAACTGGTCAAAGACTGTGACCGGCTTTTCCGATTGATTCAATGTGGTTTGCGTCTTGCTCATCGTTGGATCTCCATGTAAGACCTATCCGGTAACTCACCACCGGCTGGGTGTCGCTGCAAAATCTTTGCGGCGTGGGTACATTATACCAAGCTCATAAGCATAAAGCAATACTTTTTATCTGCTTTCTGTTGGCCAATTTGGAACGAGAAATCACAGCCTCAAAGCTTTTTAATGCTCCACAAGCTGGAGTTAAATATTCTGTTCATATCCGCCTCAATGCCAGATCCTGCGTGTGCAACTCTGAAGCGCTCTCCACCGCATTCAAAGAGCGAAACCCCATATGAAACCCCAGAAGGCCCAAGAACTTCTACTTCCCCAATCCGTTTTACCTTATGCAAATCACTATCGTCTGAAATGCTCAGACCGAGATGGATCAACAAAACGAGTTTTTCATTGTCGATAGCCGGAACATCAAACGACTTGCGTTTATCTTTCGTCGGGTTTCTGTGCCGCCTACGCAGGACCAAAGCCTCTCCAATTTTTTCCACGCCTGCTCTTAGGTGAGTCTCGGGAGGTGCGGAGGGAAAGTCCGCGTTGTAGGTGTTGCTGGTGGGCTGGTAGGTGTGTGCGCTCATGGTGGTCCTCGGTGGTGGTGGTTGAAGCAAATCTGCTCTTTGGAGCCGTCTCGACGCAAAGGAGCACAGGGCCAGCGGGTAGCCGGGGCCCGCGCAGAGGCCGCATGCCCGAAGGGACCGGGCGAGCACGGGGGCGAAGCCTTCACTCCGGCTACCCGCTGGCCCTGTGCTACGCGTCGAAAAAGAGACGGTCCAAAGGGCAGATCGACCGCCACCCAAGGCCTGGAGCGCACCCACCGTGCTTACCAGCCCACCAGCAACACCGCGCGAGCCGAAGGCACGCGCACACACGCCACGCAGTGGCGCAGATCAGAGCCTGGCGCCAGGCGCCGGGCGAGCCCTTGGAAGACAAGCCGTGCGATTCAGGCGGTTGCAGCAACCACTGGCCCGCATCGAGCACGCGCCGGGTGGCCTGGAAGGTGGCCAAAGGCCAGTCCCGTAGGGACCAAGGCGAATAGCCGCGCCTGGAACGGGCATCCCGGTTCGGCCTTGGCCGAAAGCCCCGGAAGTTGAATTTTCAAGATCCTCAACGTCCTGAAAACGGTGCTCGCCAACGAGAAATCCAATAACTGCCATGGCCTCCACAACATCCAGGACGACATTGCTGACGAGAACCTCAAAAACAAAGCGCTCAAACAAAACAAGAAATACAACGATTTTTTGCTCCACAAAAGCCAGCAGTACTCCATGGACCTCAGCAAAACCCAAAAAAAACCGCACCCCCTACGTAGGTCCTACGTACGTACAGGAAGGCAAGCTTGACGAAAACAAGCAGCCGGGCAGAATGAAACCGAACCCTAGCCAACCATCCCTCAAACGACAGCTCAATCATCAAACACGCTAGCCGTAGTGCTTGAGCTGTCGTGGACCCCCAGATATGGTGTGTCGCAGTGCTAAGCTTCGTCACGAATCACAAGGAATAAACGAGCACCACGAAATCCGTCCGCAGTTGACTCCGAAGAAATCGCGGATATAAAAACAGGGTGCTACACAAGAAAACGAAATGCAAAAGAAAAAGCGACCAAGAGGTCCAAGTCTTGGTCGCTTTAGGGAAACCAGTCAAGTTCGAACAGAGACTGGTTCTTATCCACTTCGGTAGAAGCAGGGGCAGTGTAAGCCTAACCTCAGGCAAACCGCAACCCGGGATGAGTCCGATGTTCGAAGGGTCTTTTCGACAAGGAATCAAGCAATGATCACACGCATCATTCACGAACCCGAGCCCGACGAGATAGTGATTTACCGAATGACCATCACCAACAAAAAAACCGGACAGAAGATTCGGAGAGCAAACGGTAAGCCATTTCGAATCGTTATCAAAGCAAAAGCCTAACCGCTGATGCATGGGCCGCCCACCGGGCGGCCCATTTTTCCAACCAGAAAGGAGAACACCACCAACCAACCTCCACCACGCCACACCCTGTAAGAGTTGGCGCACACAACCGCTTGAGTTTAGCCAAGCCTCGGCCATAAACTCAAAACATGGAGCACCTGGCCAACACCGACACATCAACCGACGACGAAGCCGTCGTCAGGTTCGCAGACCTCCAAGCCGCACTGTCACGCTGCATGGAAGCGCACCCCCCAAGCCAACCTGGCCACGTCCTGCACCCCGACGCCAGCAAAATGGCCGACCTTTGGGCGGCCATGCTCATTGCCAACAGGCAAGCAGCGATCCCAAAAAAAAACGTCACCGGCCCAATCCTTGACGCATTCAACACCTGGCGCCAGCCGGAAGCGACCCAGCTCACCGCTGGCCAAGCACAGCCGCAAACTCGGCCGGCAACACACAGTTTGTAGGCGCCCGGACAAACATCGGCGCAATCTGCGCCGGCCCATACCCCGCAAGCCCGCACCCAATCGGCGTCACCTGGAAAGTCAATTCGGGACGAGCCGTTGCGAACGCCAAAAACTCAGCGACATGCACAGCGATTACCTCCAAAGGCAAAGTCCGCAGGGATCCATCCTTGGTTGGAATCGCGTAGCTGCTGCCCTGAAGGCCAACACCTTGGCCGTAAACAGCACCATGGTGCTGTTTAGCAAAGAGCGCCGCCCCCTTGCCGTGGCGACCAGCCAGGTTGCTACCAAACACGAAAACCGGCGCACTTTGCATAAAACCTCCTGAAGCATAAAAACACATGGGCCAGCAGCCCGACAAGAAAAACCGTGCCAATTCCCCCTCGCAAATCGACGGGGGTTGGCAGCGGTGGTGACGGGCAAAAGCCGTGTGAAATGCGCTCAGGAGCATCGCACAGACCCAAGGCCCGAAGCCCAAGGCGAGCACCGGGACAGCTCGCCTGGCCAGGTGCTTGCGGCGCAGGAGCCGCCCCACAAGTGAGGCCAGCCGTCACCGCGAAAGCCGTGCCATAAAACGCAGAGACTGGCACGGCTTTCGAGGTTGGCCGATCCGATCAGCGCCGCCCCGCCTACCAGGTCAAAACCCCAACAGCACAACACGGGCGGCGCAGCATGTTTGTGGCTAGCGCCTGTGGGGCGCAGCCCCAAAGAGAGCGACCCGGCCACCGGCCGGGGATCCATCGGGCACCTGGTCATAGACCAGGGCCCAACACGTCAGCCCTTTGCCGCCTCCAGCTGCTGCACCACTTCAGCCGCGACCTCGTTCACGTCAAGCCACCCCATCGACACCGCCAACAAAACATCGTCATCAAAAACGTCTGTCAACGAACGGGCTTTGTTTGCGAGCTTGTCTTGGGCCAATCTCTGCCATCCGTCGAACATGGCCAAGGTTCGCAGTGCAAGCAAATTTTGGCCACCATAACCAAGCAGATAGTTCGACAAATGAAGTTTCGCATCTGCACAGGCTTGGCCTTGCGTGAGTAAAAAGTTCGTCTTGTCCATCAATAAACCTTTCAAAATTTGAATTCAATCCGAGGGGCGCCGCCCACGGCGGCGCCCCCACATCAGGCGGCGTTGACCCCAGCCCTAAAAGCTGCATGCAACGCAGCGCGCAGTGCAGCGACCCCAACCTCACGAAAATCAAATAAGTCCCGCCCTTGCTCTTCCAGCGTTGGAATCGATAGATAGTTCATCGCGATTTCAGAAAGTAAGTCGTTAACTGCCGGCAGGCGGGCCACATACCGCGCATAGTCATAACAATCCGGGTTGACATACAGCGTTGGCCTGCCCGGGCTGCACACCTCCACACAAAGGACGCCGGAATCACACGCGCCGCCAAGCCCACGGAGCCATTCGTGCGACGACAGCAGATCGCCAGCAAACGCGTCGTACTCATCCGGCGCGAGGGTTTTGTTTGCTGCGACCAGGACACGGCGCGGGCTCGTCTCCCGGTCCCAAAACAAGGCGTCAACATTTCGCGCTTTGCGGGAGAACGTGAGCCTGTAGCCCGTGTCGATCACTTCCACAGGTTTGCCCCTGACCACCACCGTCAACAACGAGCTTCGGCAAGATGAAATATCAAACATCAAAATTCCTTTCGTTTATTCCTGGTGCCGCCATCGGCGGCACCGCTGTTAAAAGTGACTTCAGGCGGCCATCGCTAAATCCGCGTGCGCCTGGCTGCTCGCTTCCAAGTTGCGGCACGCAAGGCGATTGCTTGCCACCTCGTGGTGGCCTTCTTCCAGTTCGATTCCAATGAACCGCCTGCGCAGCACCTTTGCGGCCGCACAGGTCGAACCTGACCCCGCAAACGGATCGAGCACCACGCCGCCCACAGGGCAGAAAGACTCAATCAAGGGCATCAGCACAGACACCGGCTTTTGGGTTGGGTGCAGCCGATTGCCTGAATACGTCCAGTCGATCACGTCACCAATGGGAAATTCCGGTGCCGGTGGATTGCCCTTTGCCAACAAATACGCGCCCTCGTGCTGGTAGCGCATCAGCTTCGTGGTGGACGTGTACCGCTTCGGAAACGTGATGTGCCCCACCGGCCGCAGTCCGGCCGCTTTCCAAGCGGCAAAGAAAATGTCCACCTTTCCCCACCCATAGAACGAAACGCAAAGCGTGTTGCGCTTCATCAGCCGAGCCACCTGCGCAAAGGCCGGTTCAAGCCATTCCCCACAGTTGTCGTTGGCCACCTTGCGACCGGCGCGGTCCACGTAGTTGCAAAAATAGGGCGGGTCCGTCAGCACAAAATCCACGCACGCATCGGGCAGGTCACGCATTACATCAATGCAGTCGCCCAAGATGATTTGGTTCAATGGCAGTGTCATGTTCATTCCTTGAAGTTGAAAAAAACCAGACGCCAAGGGCAGGGGAGGTAACTGCTACACGCCACACCGCTTGATCGCCTGGGGTGGGCTTTTGCGCGGTCACATAGGGGTGATGCGAAGCGTGGAATTAATGGAGGGGCCCCCGCAGCGCAGGGGAGGCGCCGTTTATGCCGCGAAAGTCGCAGCAAGGGGCAAAGGGGGACGTGGGCTGACATGGCGAAGCCATACCGGAGACAGGCGACAGCCTGCACGCGCGAAGCGCCGGTGACAGCCCACGCCGCGGCTGTGCCGCCCCTCAGTTTCATGCGCAGCACACATGCCCCGTCCCCGCATGGGACCGCGCTAAAGTTCACCCCAGGCGTTCAAGCCGCGCACCACCGCTGTAAAAACCCCAGAGGGCCAACGGCCCGGCCCCATGACTCGCCGCAAGCGGCGCTGCTGACGCGCCAAAAAATCAAAAACAGCCCCACCGAAACAACCCAAAGAAAAATCCACCCAGGACAGTCCAATGCACGAGCAAGAACCCAACCATTTGGTGGCCTCAATCGGCAAGAACGAGCCCGGCAGCTACAGCTGGGCGCTTCGGCACGACCACCTCGATTCGAACGAGCCCATCACCGAAGGCCACTGCTCCAACATAGAGCAGTGTCTTGGAGCGCTCGCGGCAGGCCACAACGCAGTCACTGCGCTGCAGCTTTGGTACCGGGGGTATTGCTTTGGCACCTATCTCACCACCGAAGTGCTCGGCAACCCAAGCTCAATGGCACAGCAGATTGCCGACAGAGCGAGAGTGTTGTTGCCCTGGAGCGCGCACGAACGCGACTGAGTCAATCGCTCGATCAAGAGTGGGCCACATGCCCAGCGCAAGCGGCCCCAGGGCCTTATTTCGTTGGCATGTCCACCAAGGACATCTGTCCAGGCGACAGATCTCTTGGTGACAAATCGCCGAGAGCATTTGGGCGCGCTTTCCTTCGCGTAGCACCCACCGTGCTTGGTTTTCGTTTGGACGCGCTCGAGCCCATGCTGGCGCGGTGCCGCTCAGGCGGATGGGTGTCCTCGAACAAGTCGAGCTGCACCTGATCGCAATCACGCCGCTTGCCCAATTCAATCACCGACGCGGCAAGGCCACCAGTTTTTCAACAAATGCCAGAACGGCTTTTTCCAAGCTCATATCCTGCAAGCGTTTAGCGAACCGCATGCTGTCGTGTTTGGTGGGCACCTCAGAATATTTCAAACCACTTCCGAGGAACTCCATCAACGATGGATCCGACTGGACCAGTCTATGCAGTACCACGTCGCCCCAGCAACCAAAGTATTTGAGCAACCACCAGCGCACCAACACCAGGTAGGATGATCCGCGTGTACGCGGCGGCATGACCAGTTGATTTAAAGCGGGCCAATCCACACCGCACTTCACTGCGGCCAGGAATCGACCCCGACCCTGGTCATCCATGGCCGCCAATGCCCCTGGCAACAAAGATTCTGCAGCCAGCGCCACCTCAACCGGCTTGCAAACTCGCAACGCCTCGAGCGCAGCAACAGCTTTGGCCGAAGCTTCTTGCGAAATCGTTTGAGCCAACACATCAAGCGCCGCACCAGGAAAGCCTGCGGCCAGTGCCGTGCCCGCCCGGTACAGGTCGGCGGTCGAACGGCTCATGCGTCTGGACGTCACGGCTGGCCCCTGCTCATCCACTTCGTAGGCGCCGAAGTACTGCGGATGGCGATCCAGTAATAAAGCGGCCTCGGCCAGCGTGAGTCCACTGGCGTGCCTCATTTGCTGAACATCGAGCGGATTGAGCACCACCGGTTCAACATCACCTGGAACCCATTGGGACGCAAGCGGCCGCAAACCCAAAGACTCAATGGCTTCACGAGCGAGCAGGCCCTTGGCCCCTACCGGTAGCCGCTGGCCCATCACCTCCAGGGCTCCCTTGGGATTGCCCTGGACCAATTCCAGCCGAGCGTGGAAAAGAATGGCTTTCGAAGAGTTCATGGGCTGTCGGCTCGCCGACTGCCGCTGGGAACCTGACACCTCAAGATCTCGATAAGCAAGCGCATCCATCGACAGCAAAGCCGCAGCTTGCTCAACGGACAGGCCGCTTGCCTTGCGCAGCTGCCGCACCTTGGTGGGCGAGAGCACAACAGGTTTGAGCTTTTCACGAACCCCGAAAAGGCGCGGCTTTGATGTAGTTGCCATCACGTATTTGTTCTTTTCAAAATCAACCTGAGGTTGCTGCGGTGCTCCGTCGACCACCGAGCAAACCGGATCTGTACATGCCCAACAAACTCGACCCCACAAACACCACCTGTGAAACCAGAAATGGATATCTGCCCAGCAGCAGTGCGAACACGATGTTGGCCAAGTTCGCTCCAAAAAAGAGCGCCCATCCATAGCGCGACCACTTGCACTGGAAGGCCAGCAGGTAAGCCCCTGCAATCGATAGCGCCGAGCCGACCACTTCACAGACGTCGACCAAACCCCAGCCTGCCATGTTCATCCAATCCGTCATTGTCCATGCTCCCGTCACTACAACGTCAAGCGCCATTTGAAGGCACACATAAACCGCTCACATTTGACATGGCGCTCAAGACAAGAGCCTGAGCGCCATGTTCTTCCCTACTTACACATCAAGCCAATGCCGCATCCTCTTCCACCCCCACATGGGCTTCATCGTCGGCATCATCATCAATGTCAGCGCTCTCAGCCATGGTTGATGGATCTTGCATGCGCAGCAGTTCGGGCACCCAGCCACGGCCCTTGAGCACCTCCTGTGCACGCTCCACAGCTTCAGCCTTGGAGAGTTTGGACACCTGCAGCGCGTCCTGCGCCATGCCACACTCCACCAGTGTTTGCGCAATGAGTGCCTTTGGCACATGCCCAAAGAAACTCTCCCTTGTCGGCTCCCACCACTGCGACATGTCCAGACCGGCGAGTTGCTCCAGATGACGTTCCTCCTTCGAGGCAGAACCTTGGCTGCTCGTGACGTTGATCGTCAAAGCCGCACACAAGGCCAGCAGTTCTGTGAGTTCTTCAAGCGGCAGGGACGCCAAATAGGCGAGCCGAGAACCATCCTGCGGCAAACGCTCAGACCAGGCCTTGCGCTTGGTGTTGAGGTCGGCCCAATGCGCGACCGATTGAAGTTCGTCCGCCGCTTGCTCCACCTCGCGGTCGCATGCTTGGGCAGTGATCTGCAAAACACGCCGTTGGTAACCACCACCGTGCCCAAGTACCCCCACCATGGCGTTCGCCAATGCGGCCAGCCCGAGGTGTACGTTCTGAGAGACAACATGCTGCAAGGCCGCAGTTTTACGCGCTGTCAGCCGCTGCCGAAGTCGAGCAGAAAGGCCTTTTTCTTCCTGTACGTCAGGCGAGTGTGTCCCGGCTGCATTGAGACCCACACTTTGGTCCTGTCCTGCCCCTGCGGCACTGCCAGCCATCGCCTTGGCATTGACCTTTCTTGCAAGCGTGGCGTCCTCGGGCCGAATCAGACCCCGGTGATGGACCACCTGCCCGTTGACCACCGTCAGCACCACGCCGCTGACACCCTTGACCTCGTCGCTCCAGTACTCAAGACCACCGTTCAGGACATCCAGCGCGGACTCCTTTTCTTGGATAACGGCTTCGAGGTCGGCAATCGTTTTGGCATCTTCCTCGCTGTCTTCGTCGCTCTCGTCCTTGTCGTAGACCGCCTCCAGCTTGTCATTCAAGGCTTCGATCTCGGTTTCTAAGGCCTCGATTTGTTGTTGTTCTTCGGCAGTGGGCTCTCGTTTGGACAAGACCGAGATGCCGAACTGACATTTGTCGGCCTGCGTGAAATCCGGCCAGACATCCACCCAACCCCAACCCTCTGCCTTGATCCCATCCTTGAGCGTCTCCAATTTGTCCCGTGCGAGAGTTGCCAGCAGCGGCTGGTTGGCGATCAGCCCGCCCCCGTTGTCGTCAAAGAGATCCTGCACGATCTCACCACCCGCTTCTTGGTAGGCCTCAAGACCCACAAAGGAAAGCAGACCACTTTTGGAGGTAGGCACCATGCCATTGGTCAGCAAGTGACGCAGTCGACTCGCTGTGCGCTGATGTTCGGGTGTGCTTGACCACACCAACTTTTGCTGCTCTTGATCCTCAACCACAGCCAGGGCCATCAGCTGATCAAGCTCGACGTCGCCACGACGGCAACCCTCCAGCAACTCGGGCGCGACATTGGCGAGACGCAGCCTGCGCTTGACCACCAGCGGCGTCAGCCTGAAAGCTGCGGCGATGTCCTCGATGCTGCGGCCCTCACCTTGCAGTTTCTGAAAGGCCAGGAACTCTTCAACCGGATGCATGTCCTTCCGCTGGTTGTTCTCGCTCAGGCTCGCAAGCGTGGCCTGATCAACATCAATCTCAATGCAGTCGATTTCAGCGTCATCAGAAATCAAGCCACGCGCCCGGTTGATGAGTAAGGCCCGCAATCTTCTGCCACCTGCGCAGACACCAAAGCGACCGGTGTGACGCTTTTTGGCGTTGAAATCCTTGTGCACGACCAATCCCTGCAGCAAACCCATGGCCGCGATGTTGTCAGCAAGCTCCTCCAGCGTTTCCCCAAGCTCCGCCGTTGGCTCCCCATCACTGTCGAAATGATTCGATGGCTGACGCACGTTGTACTTTGAAATAAAGAGTTTTCCCAGGCGAACCTTGATTGGTTGGCCACCTTGAACCTGAATAGCCTTTGACATTGATATCTCCATCTTGAGTTAACTCCGGTAACTCACCACCGGCTGGGTGCTGCAGCAAAACATTTTGCGGCATGGGTGCATTATACCAAGCACGAAGCATTAAAGACAAGCGTTTTAATGGGTAGAAGATGATATTTTTTAAGCGTTGCACACTGTTACTCGTGGGCAAATTCCCCCAAGGTAATCCCCCCCTAGAAAGCCAGCTCTTCAAGCAGCACCGCGCACCACCCAAGCCCCTTACGCCGGCATGTCGTGCTTGCTCCTGAGTCCGGGGGACTCAGGGGTGAGGCGGTAGGAGTCGGGTCGGTAGACCCAAGGTCGCCCTAAGCGAGCTTGCTCCGAAGCCCGCCGAACACATGCCGGCGCTGCGCCAGCGGCCCCTTTTGCACAGACCCCATACCGGATAGAGTTGCCCACCAGAATAGAGCTAGCATGAGCAACACCCCAGACCCCTCGAACATCAGCGACCTGTTGGCCGTTGCGACAGTCAGGCGGATGCTGCTGGAGATGGGCCTCGTGCTGCAACCCGAAACCTCTGGCGGGCTCATTGGTCCCCTGGGTTTGTGGGTGATGCAGCCACGCGTCGATTTGGGTGGATTGACCCCACTTGAGGTCTTAAAAACACCCAATGGCGAAGCGGACCTCAAGGCTTGTCTTTCGGTCATGGCCGCGTCCATCGAGCGCCCTGGTCCACGTAAGGACTGACAGGGGTTTTGCCCTGCGCAAGGACGGGGAAATCCGGCTTGCGGTTTTACACTACGGATCTCCACTGTCTCATCTCCTCCTCCCTTTTCAGTGGGGTTCGACCAGGTGCAGCGCACCTGGTCCTTTTCTTCGGGATCAACCCACAACCACGGCGGTACGGCAGCGCGGCATATACTGTATGCATGTACAGTAATGACAGCTCCACAGCGCCAGTGCCCTTGAACGCCGGGGCACGGGTTTTGGTGGGCTTGCTCGACCAGACCGTTCAGGCCGGATTCCCGTCCCCTGCGGAAGACCATGCGTGCAAGCGCATCGATCTCAACGAGATCCTTGTTCGTCACCCGCAGGCGTCATTCGTGCTGCGCGTGCGCGGCAGCTCGATGCGCGATGCGGGCATTGACGATGGCGATGTGGTGCTGGTGGACAAGGCCATCAAGCCCGCACACGGGCAGGTCGTGGTCGCGGTGGTGGACGGTGAATTCACCGTCAAGCGGCTCTACGCCAAAGACGGCCAAATCAAACTTCAGGCCTCCAACAAATCTTTCCGGGACATCTGCCCTGGTGATGGGCAGACTGTTGAAGTTTGGGGTGTTGTGACCCATGCGATCAAGTCCATGCCCACGTGAGTCCAACGATGTTCGCCTTGGTCGACGGCAACAACTTCTACGTCAGCTGTGAACGGGTTTTCCGGCCCGAGCTTGCCACCCGGCCCGTGATCGTGCTGTCCAACAACGATGGGTGTGCCATTGCGCGCTCCAACGAAGCCAAAGCACTGGGCATCAAAATGGGTCAGCCCTGGTTTGAGTGCCGCGACATGGAGCGCCAGCACGGGCTGATCGCGCTGTCTGCGAATTTCGCGCTCTACGGCGACATGTCAGACCGGATGATGTCCATCGCGGGGCAATACGCCCCTCGGCAAGAGGTCTACTCGATTGATGAGTCGTTCTTGAGCTTCGACGGCATGGACCGGCTGTACCACGGCGGCCTCTTGGCCACCGGCCGCGCGCTGCGCACCAAGGTGCTGCAGTGGACCGGTCTGCCCACTTGCGTCGGTTTTGGTCCCACCAAAACTCTGGCGAAGTTGGCCAACCACATCGCCAAAACCGCTGAGCGCAAACCCGGTAGCTACCCGGTCGAGTACGCGCAGGTGTTTTGCCTGGCCTGCCTCGACCCGATGCAGCGGGCCACCGCGCTGGCCGCCACCGACGTCGGCGAGGTGTGGGGCGTGGGCAGCAGGATCGGCGCCAAACTCAAGGCCCGAGGGATCAAGACCGCACACGACCTGGCGCGAGCTGATGCCAAGGCTTTGCGGCGAGAGTTCTCGGTTCAACTCGAGCGCACCGTTCTTGAGCTGCAGGGCACGTCTTGCATCAACCTCGAAGATGTTCCGCCGCCCAAACAGCAGATCGCCTGCACACGAAGTTTTGGCAAGCCGGCACTGAGCCTCACCGAGCTGCTGGAGGCCATCACCGAATTCACCGCCCGTGCGGCCGAGAAACTCCGGCGCCAGACCAGTGGGGCCAGCTCCATCACGGTTTTCATCCGCACAAGCCCCTTTCGCAAAGACGACAGGCAGTACAGCCGGGCAGTGACTGTCCCCTTGGTTTGCCCGACGTCGAGCACCCAGCCGCTGCTTCAAGCTGCTGGGGCAGGGCTGCGGTCGATTTACCTCGAAGGGTACAAGTACGCAGGCGCTGGCGTGATGCTCAACGACCTGGTGCTGGAGAGCACCGAGCAGCTTGATCTTTTCGGTGCAGAGTCAGCCACACCCATGCATCCTGGGACGCAAACAAAAGGCTCTTGCCACTCCACCCATTTGATGTCGGCCATCGACCACCTCAACACCCGGTACGGGCGCGGCACGGTGGTGCTGGGCAGCGCCGGCCTGGGCGGTGCTTCGCGCAGCTGGTCGATGAAGCGCGAGCGTTTGACGCGTCAGTACACGACAGACTGGACGCAGATTCCGGTGGCTGTTGCCTGACCCAAACCAGCTGGTGCGAAGCAGTCAAGCAGGAACATCTGGCGCGGCATCAAACAGCTCTTGGGGCACAAGCTGCACCAGCGACGCAGCCTCCTGCTGTGTCCCAGCGAGCCAGGTGTCGTAGTCCTCGGCCTGCAGCGCGACCACGCTGCGTTTGTCCTGCTCCCCAGGGCCCAACTTGGGGTCCGGCTTATGCATGCGACGCATGAGGGGATGGCTGTCGGCGTTCATCGTGAGCATGGTGTAGCTCTCCAGAATCTCACCGCTGTCTTTGTCAGTCCACTGTGCCCACAAGCCGGCCAGTGCCCAAGGCCTGCCGTCTGCGCGTTTGAAACGCCACCACTGGTTTTTGCCAGACTCCCAACACGGTTCCCAAAACACAGCCGCTGGAATGATGCAGCGCTGACCCTTGGCCCATGGCTGCTTGAAGCTGGCTGTCGTGGCCACACCCTCGAACCTTGCATTGTTGGTGCTGTAGGGCAGGGTAGCCGTCTTGGCGAACCACGGGATCAAACCCCATTGCCCAACTGCCGCTTCGCGCTCAAAGGCGGTTTTGTCGGGCGCACGGCGTAAAAAGCAGCCGCGGCCACGTGGAAACACCCCTCCAGCGGGATAGTTCGCGGGGGCCTGTACCCGGAACTCCGCGACAAAGTCTTCAACAGGAGGCGGTTGGTAGCGGTTGCACATGCCCGGATTTTGCGCCAGCGCTGTGCGACGTGTTTGCATTGGCCAGTTGAACCTCAAAACAAAAACATGGATGACCGCGCCAGCGGGGCCTTGCGCCGATGTTTGCGGGGAGGCTGTGGGCATACCCACCGGACCTGCTTGGCAGGGCGTCCACGGGTTGATCCGGTGGGCGCGGGGGCGTTGTCCATGGCCGGGCGCTCGCCATGTCAACCAAACCCAATTCAGTGGCCTTGCTCCGAACCTTCTGCCACGGTGGCGGCGCAGTGACTTTGGTTTTTTTTGAGTAGCACTTGCGCCAGCAGTTTCGCGTCAGCGTCGTCCGCCTCCACCCCGCAGGCCATCAGCACGTCGATGTCTGCACGGCGAATCACGCGCTCGTTGGCCAGTTTCTCTGGCGACAGCGCGAAGCACCAAGCCATGTCGTTGAGCATCATGCTTTCTTCGCACACCAGTTCGATGATCATGATGATCGCCTGCCTGGCATCACCACGTGCATAGGCCAAATGCGCTGCAGCTTGGATTTGGCGGAGCTTTGCGGCGTAACTGCTGCGGATTGACGCCAAGGATTGATTTCTGGGTCGCCAAGTGTTTTGTGAAACAGGGCTTGGTGTTTCGATGAGGTTGTTTGGGTTCATGGGGTTGACTCCTGGGACGTGATTGTTCTGTCCCGTTCAAAGGCGCGCCATCACCATGGTGTGTGCACCCAGCGGAGGGAAACGATGGGGGTATACGCTCAAAACTTTCCGAGGTTCGCCGTGTACACGCGGTGTTAAGCTGATTCAGCGGCCCCGAGTAAAACTTCTCTGAACGCGCTCGTTTTCAACGACGTTCCGAGGTGCTTGCATGCCATCCAATCAGAAAGCCGGTACTTTGACCGGTGCCCAGTACCGTCACCTCATGCGCGTGACGGCCGCCACCAGCCGCACGCCCGAACGCGACCGCCTGGTTCTTCTGCTTGGCCTCACCTGTGCGATGCGTGTCACCGAGATTGCCCAGTTGACGGTCGATGACGTGCTGTTGCCCTCGGGCACGTTGCGAAAACAAGTGTCATTGCGAGCAGCCATCACTAAGCACTGTCGGCAACGCTGCGTATTTCTGACGCATCTAGATACCGTCGAAGCTCTGGACAACTACATCGAACAGCGGTGGGCAGAAGGCCGCGCCACCGAACTAGACCGGCGTCGATACCGTGGCCTGAGCCCAGCCACGCCGCTGATCGTCACCAGACGCGGCGGCGGCTACGAGTTGTCCCCCAAGCCGCGCAAGTTGCAGGATGGCACAGTGGAGACGTACTGGGCTTGCGACACCCTCCAGGCGTATGTCAGTGGCCTTTACCGGGCCGCTGGCCTACGCGAGTGTTCAAGCCACACAGGCCGACGCACCTTCGCAAACCGCTTGCTTGCCAAGGGCCATGACATCGAGACGGTGCAAACCCTGCTCGGGCATGCGCACCTTGACCATACCGATGCCTACCTTGATGTGAATGAAGATGTGCTTGTTCAAATCTTTGCTGAAGCGCTGTAGAGGTCAGTCCTTCGGCCCTTTGGCGCGTTGGATGAGCGCTCTGAGCCAGGCCATGCCGAAGGCGTCAACCTTTTGCCATTGCTCCGGCGTGAGTCGGATGGACCGCTGCAAAAGGCGCTCTTCAGGTGGCTTTGGTGGTCTTCCCATCTTGGGCTTTTCCGGCTTCATAGGTGGGATTTTAGGGCCTCTTTATGAATCACAGGAAGTGCTTGCAAACGCTTAGTTTTTGAATCACAATAAGTGCATCGCTTAAACATCAGGATGGCGACATGAATTGGATACATGTTTGTGAGTGGCTTGGTGCCTTTCTTGGGTTGCTCGGGGCGTATATGCTTGCAACTCATTCGCGGTGTTCCAAGTGGGGCTGGGTTGCGTTTTTGGCCTCTAACGTGGCGATGATTGGGTTCGCTTCGGGCGCTGGTGCCTATGGCCTGCTGTTGATGCAGTTGGGCTTTATGGGATCAAGTGGCCTCGGGTGCTACCGCGCTGGGCTGTGGCCCTAAAAGCGCACAGCTTGAAAGATGCGACAACATGCTTGATTTCAAGGACTTCAAAGCACCCACCGTGGAGGGTGCGCGGGCCCAAGCCGACGACTGGCTCACGCAACTGCCTGCGGAAGTGAAAGTGTTGAACGTGGAGACTCACGGCGGCACTGGCATTCGTGTCTGGGTGCTTGTGCCCAAACACAATCAAACCAGCTACAGATAGGAATTCGTCATGCTCGACATCAAAGACAAACCAGGAGCCATCAGCAAGAGTGAAATGCGAGGCCACTTCGAGCGCGCGATCAATGGCACTCAAGCGCTGAAGTCCACCACGCCGCTGGGCGCTGTCACTATCAACGGAGTGTTCTCTCACTATGCCGATAGCGAGACGGACACGATGTGGCTTGGTTTCGCAATCGGCATGCGTTGCGCTGAGCGGTTGGCGGGCGCAATGACAACCGACCCGACAGCAGCATAGGAAAGACATGAAGCACATCATGAAAGACCTATCAATACAACTGGGCGCAGTGGCATGGGTTGTCGCTTGGGTGGCATTCGCTGTAGCTGTTAGCACCTGGTTGCTGCCAGTTCGAATCTGAACTCGGAAAGGAGGCACATCATGTACCGAATCCAGATTTGGAACGAAGAGGTGCGGTCTTACAAAGACGCGCACGTCGTGTTCGATCACATCGGCGCTGTCGGCCTCAAAGCGGCGACCTCCGAAGAACCAGCCACCGAATGGGTGACAGGCGACCAAGCGATGCAGGCTTGCGAAGACCTCACTGACAGAATTGACGACGTTTGCTGTGTCCTCGACACAGCCACGGGCCGACGCTACTTTGACTTGGCCGACTTGCCCGGTGAATAGGACAACGGAAAGATGTCTGATGCAGCAGATTGATTTGAACAACGCGCTCGAAGAGTCGGATGCACTTGCTGCAGAACTCCTTGTTCTTTGTGATCTTCCTCTGTACGACGACTCGCCCAGAATTGCTGTTGCAGACATTGCTTGTTCGCTGGCGATCGAGCATTGGAACTCGATGCGAGTTCTTCTCCACCGCGGACTTGTATCCTCAGCACTTGTAGTACAGCGCGCGCAGTTCGAAGCAATCCTCCGCTCGGTTTGGCTGACGTATGCAGCTTCAGACCTCGATGTCACCAAGCTGACTGCGAGACTTGATGAAGATTCAGAGCAAGCTGCTAAAAACATCTCACAGGCACAGCACATGATGGAGGCGCTGGCAAAGTCAGGACCCAAGGAAGCCCATGCAGCGCTCGCACGTTACAAGGACAACTCCTGGAGAGCGCTGAACTCATATGCGCATGCCGGAGTGCACCCGCTTCGTCGCCACGCGGAGGGCTATCCAGTGGAACTCGCCCACGGGGTTCTCTGCAACGCGAACGGACTTGCAATACTTTCGGGCATGCAAGCAGTGACGCTGAGTGGCGCACAGCAGCTGCAGCGAGAGGTGTTGAGCCTTGCGGCAAAACATCCCTCATGCATGCCGCCACCGCTTTGAAGAAGTTTCTGTCGATCTGCGGCAAGAGATCCCACCACCTCGGAAAGCCCAAAGGGAACACTCAAATGAATTATTTCGAACGAAATCAAAGATGGCTGGCACCTCTGATGGCCATCTTGGTCCTTTCCACGACGCCACTGTTAATGGGGATCATCGGTGCAGCCGACGGTCCAGCTTTTGAACCGCCCAAGTGGATGATTCTTCTGTCGCAGGTTGGCATTGCTCTAGGCTGCTTCAGTGCAGGCCTAGGCGCTGCATTCACCAACACACTCTCCGCAGACATTATCAAAGTGGTTTTGCCAGGGATTGGCGCAGGTATGGTGCTGATGCTCGCTGGACTGACGCTTCAGTTGACGCTGGCCGGCACCGTCCTTTTGTGGGCAATCTTCGTGTTCTTCAGCCTTCGCGGCCGTGTTGGTTAAGAGATCGGAAAGGACGCGAAATGGCTCGCATAGTTGCGGTGCTGAGATTTGAAGACAACCGTGAGATGTTCGGCGTGTACTGCAACACGATGGACGCGCTGGTGAGTAGAGAGTTGTTCGATACGTCGGACATGGCGGCCGCAGCTGTTGATGCTTGGGAGGCCTCTGGCGGCAAATCTACAAAACATTCAGCGCCACACGGTGCGTCAGCTGCTGCGGAACCGGTCACAGTCATGCCGTACAAGATGGGAGGAAGCGGAGGGCTTGAATTCCCGTCGACAGCGAGCAGAAAGCATCGCTGGCTTACGGGGTCTAAGTCTCTTGATGAGTGGGATCGGGAGCAGAGGCACAACGACGACGGCTCTGCCTTCTACGTGAAGCCAACGGCTTTATAGGAAAGTTCGCCTTGAATAACGATCGGTTGCGCGTTCCGGTTGATGACGAATATTCAAAGGCCATCGGATTGGCCATGTTCGCTTTCGCTCGCTTGGAGTGGAATGCGGTCTGGTGCATTGAGAAGTTGGCACCTGGTTCAATAGGGCCTGTCTCGGAGCGAACGGCTGGCGGTGTGGGCAAGGCGTTGGCACAGCAAGTGGCCGCCCTCGGCCTGCCTGTGGACCATCCACTGCCTAAAGCGACAGTTGAGTATGAGCGCTTGGTGAAAGTCCGCAACGGAATCTGCCATGCCAAGCCTGGCACCGATGCCCTTGGTGAACAGCGGCTGTTCCGCGAAGGAGTTTTTTGGACCATTGAGACGATCAACGATGCAGCCGACGACTTCACGGCCTGCGAAATCAAGCTGAACGATCTGCTTTATGGATTCCTGCGTCACACGAAAACATAGAAAAGCACCCTCACCGCATGACAGCTGCTGACCAACTCAAACTAGCGAACGACTCGGGCTTTCCCCTGCAGATTGCTGTTCAGCGCGAGATCGAACACACCAGAAGTTCCCAGCAATGGAATGTGCGCTTTGTCGAGCACTCGTGGTCGAATCCTCTTGACGTGAGAAGCGGCTTCATCGACTTGGTGGTTTCGAACCAAGCTCGTGTCCTCCACTTGGTAATTGAATGCAAGAGGGTTCGGGATACAAACTGGTTGTTTCTGGAGTCATCCGGTCGAGCCGACCCTGTCAAGCGAGCCAAGTGCTGGGTCTCCAGCTTTCAAGGCGACGAGTGGGTGCGAGTCGGTTGGTACGATGTCGATGTCACACCAAGATCGCCGGAAGCACTCTTTTGTGCAGTTCGTGGCCAAAAGACTGGCGACGGCGTTACCCTTCTCGAAAAGACAGCGGCTGAGGTCGTTTCGGCCACTGAGGCACTTGCAACAGAGATCCGTAACTATAGGCACGACTTTCCATCTAACTTTCAGATGTTCTTCAATGTCATCGTAACTACGGCCGATTTGATGGTTGCGCGATTCGAACCGACAAAAATGTCGATAACGGATGGAACACTTGAGTCCTTACAGTGCGAGCGCGTGCCCTTTGTGCGCCTGAGAAAACAACTTTCCACAAGGCGCCGCGTATTCGGGGTTGACGATTTTAAAAGTGGGACAGATCTTGCAAACGAAAAGGAGAACACAGTCTTTGTCGTGCGTGCAGATGCGCTCACACAGTTTCTCGATCTGTTCAATGTTTCAGACGACAGTCTTAGACCGCTGTTTGCATCACGTTAAGCGTCGCAAAGCCACTCTTCCCCAGCCGACCATCGGAAAGATTCAAATGACGATTCGAGGTCATGCATACGGAGAAATGTTGACAGCCGCCAGGAAGGCGGCAGGACTCACACAGATTGAGGTCTCAAAAAGAATAGGTGTCGCTCAGTCAACCTACTCAAAGTGGGAGGCGGGCGAATCCGATTTGCAAGGAATGCACCTTAGGCCATTGGCAAAGGTTCTAGGCTTGCCTCTTGAAGATGTAGTTCCAGCATCGACAATCGACCATGAGTTTGAAGATCCTTCAGAGCGCATTGGCCTGAAATTGATTCGAGAGGTGGCATCAGCGATTGAAGATGGCCGGCTGGGCTCTCGACAAGCGCGCATTCTGCTGGACCTGCTGGTTGAGCTTGCTCCTGAACCGCCCGCTTCGGGACCCCGAGGCAATCAAGGATAGTTGTAGGAACGAAACATGACGGACAAAGTCATTGAAATTCATTCAATCGCATCTGCTGCTGCCGGCTGGAAACGGTCAAGGGACCGTGAGCCAATAGCATGCTTTGCTCTTGTCACAACGGCAGCAATGGAATCTCTATCGATAACTGAAAAAGTGGTGATCCCATTGGTGGCTGAAGACATGGTGTTTGGGCTTGTCGGCCGCGATGTCGACCCTCAGGCTGACGCCGTTGAGTTCTGCGACGCGGAAGGCATTTAACTCGGAAAATGCGGACAACTCATGAGCGTGTCAAACCACAACATTTGCGACCAATGTCTTCCTGCTGTTGATCCCGGCAGCGCCAGACCACGCGATGAAGTCGCCGATACTGGCGTGTGCGGAGTGTGCTTACGCATAGCGGAAGTGTTCGATCTCCAGGCCCTTGAACTGTACCGGTCGCATGGGCTATCCGACGAGCAGATTTGGCGATACGTTCCTAGGCTACGTTGCTCATTTGTTCGGAATGAGTCAACCCGTTACTCTTTGGATGATTTGCACCGCATCGCCTCAACGATGAAAGTTGTTTGACCCAGGAAAGTCAGAAAGAAGTCGACATGAAAAGGCAAGTGTTTGGTCGCAAATTTGGCTCTCAAGAGCCAATGGTTCTTCTACTGGAAAGCGATGGCCCGTCCACGGGTGGCCAGAGGGTAGATCCGTGCGTCCTCGACGACTTCGCGCTGGCCAACACACGTCGCCAAGTTCTACTTATGCGTAGCAAGGGCATCGAGGGCTACGTGCTGTTCGAGAAAGACCCCACTCGGTACGAGTTCACTCCGCGCGCTGACTTCGTATACCCGGCAGTCATTCATTAATTGAAATGGAAAGGGACTATGGCAATGGACGAATTAAACGCACAGACGGAAGTGATGGACATCCTTTTCAACCACGCCAGCGAAATCAAGGGGCGTGCGCTGGATAGCCACCTGCTAAATGACCCGCGTTACGCGAAGCCTCGCGCAAATGTCGAGGAGGCACTTCGACTCCTGGTGCAGGCGCAGAACGAGATCGGCGCAGTGCCCCGGATCGAAGATTAACCCTCGGAAAGGGGCAAATCGATGAAACATGCGTCCATCGTTGATCAAGAGAGCAAGCGCCTGTACCGCCTCCGGGCTTACTGCCTAAGCGACCTTGATGAGGCTTTCTTCCTCGAACTGAATTCCGGCGACCACGCCAGCTCATTGAACGGTTACTGCCTCGATGCGCTGGAACAAAGCCCTCGCGGGTCGATGAGCACATGTTGTGGCCAGCCATCCCAGGACTTCGTTTCCCGAGGTCGCACCCATGCTGAACGTGTCGAACGTGAGGCGTTAGCCGACCGGCTGATCAGCGAGATCCTTGCTGAAGAGGCTGGAGAGGCTCAAGCAGCGGGAGCAAACTAGACCGGAAAGTTGACCAGCTATGTCCAAGATGAAACCGGCACAGCGACGTGAATGGCTTTTGCAATACCTGCTCAGCAAACAGGCGGCCTTCTCCAGCACTGTTAAATTCTCAATCAACGTGCTTGATGCGCACCTCGTTGATCAGTATGCGCAAGCTACAGGCGCACCCGTGAAAATCATGCTCATAGGTGCGGACAAGTCCAGCACACTCGGTTCCGACTTGGCGGCGCTATACGCAGACGGCATGCTCAAACGCGGCATCGCGGGTGTGCCCGCGGTCACTGCTGGCGGCGGTTGGCCCAAGTGGGTCTACTCCTACTCGCTGGCCAGCTTCGAGGCGGCAGCGGCTCGGTACAACACCACCTTCGATCACATCCGCGAAACAATTAAGGCAACAGGTCGAGTTTTCGATTTCAACTCAGTGTTGACTACGGCTTGACCAAGGAAAGTCAGAAAGAAGTCGACATGAAAAGGAATGCATCGTGAATGAACAGTCGGTTGAATGGCGTGTTGGCCAGGGAATGACCCCATACCCTTCACACTACCTTGTGCTCGAAGCACGCCATGACTTCAAAGGCTCACGATACGACGTCTCGAAAGGGGAGCGTCGCACGATTCGATACGGCTACGAAGGCACGAAGGCGTTGCCAGCGGTTGTGCTGGAAGCTCGCGCGGGCCAGCCCATCGACTGGGGCGGCTTCGTGTGCTCATCGATGAGCTACGCGGTTGTATTCGACGGTGTTGGGCCACTGCCGGCGCATCTAAAACGCTCCTGAACCGGAAAGAGGATGCAAACCTGTCCACTGAACGAGTCTCTGAAACGTTATTCAAAGGTTCATTTTTCAACAAAACCAAAGGCTCACTATGACTGCGTTATTTGACCTGCTGCTGTTGATTTTCGTAGTGTTCGCACTGCCATACATCACAGTTAGTTTGGTTCTGGCGAGAATCTGGATCGACCTTTCCAGTGTTTTCAACATGAGCGCACTATACGGATCTGTTTCGACTGCCGGATTGGCAGTGGTCTCATGGGTAAATCGCACGCCCGACAACAGCTCACCATTCGTTTCGATCGTCGAGATGATTGCCCAAGCAAAACCTTTCGGAGTTCCGACGTTCGGTTGGGCCGTCGTTGCTTCAATCGCCTTGTTTTTGATTGCAGCGGCAAAGCTCATCAAGCCAAGCGAAGGAACCAGTCACGGTTGAGTCTTCGAAATTCAGCCACAGATGGAGCACACAGAATGATCCTTGAGTTGATTTGGATCCCAACGCTAACCATTGGTCTTGGCTTGATTGCGTTATTCAAAGCATCAGACAACGCATTGAATGCTGCATATCTCTATCTCAACAGAGAAAAGACCGCAACCGACTCCTGGATTGCCAGTCTCATCAAAGGGATGAAAGAACGGGGTGAAAGGCCACCACCCTATTCGCTGTATGCAGCTTGTTGGTTGTGCGCGGGATCTGCTTCTTTTGCCGTTGGAATTCAGCTTTGGCAGTGACCTCGGGAAGCAGATGTCATTGAATTCAGAACTGCGCGGCTTCGAGAGGGCGCTGCGTTCGCGCACCTCTATGGCCTTGGAGAAATCACATCAGGCAGCCGCCGATGCGTTTCGGATTTCAGCTCATCGATGACCTCTGAAAGCATGACTACATCCACCTTTACAACTATCAATTCAGCACACGTGACTTTCGAAGATACACGAGAGGTTCGTGCGCTTTCAACTCGGGAAAGAAAGCAATCTATTTTTTCGACAAGTTTGTTGTAGGTGACGTCGAAATCCATCTTCGTTTGGATTGGTCGGATTTATCTGCTGATGATTTGCCGATGCTTGACGCCGATTTCTTTGATCCCAATAACGGGAAGCATCTCTCGCTTCGCGACGAAAGGAGGCAAGCACATCACACTGCGCCGTCACCTGGTGAGGGTCGCTGTTACGGCTGGTTTTTTTCAAAACTTCAGACTACGTTTTACTGTCACTGTGGAAAGGCTCGCTTTAGTTTCTGAAACCGCGCAACAAAGACTTAGTCCGTTACGTTCTGAAAATCTCAGCTCGATGAAGTACGAAGAAAACCGGCATACGGGTTGCGCCAATAAAGCCGAGTAACCGAGTGGCTATGCACAACTTTGAGTAGGTGCAAGGTCACAACGCCCAGATTTCTCCGCAAGCGGCCATATCAACGCGAAAGAAACAAAACAAGGCATAAGCAGTTCGTAAAGCGCTTTGCGAAAAGTGGCCTCTTTCCCATCACAGTGAACATGTACATAATAAGACGATCTTTTGTCTTTCTCCCATCAATGAACACGCCGCTTGCTCATAAAACGATTCGTTTAGGGATCAACGAAACCGCCGTTCCAGATGTCTATTTTCTTGATGAGAAACAGGACCTCACACTACATGCGATGTGCCTCGGGTATCTCATAAAGCGACCAACCTACCGTTGGATTGCTTGGGACGAAGATGGAACGACACGAGCTATCACCTACATAGGAGAATCGGGTGTAACTGTTTCGCTGCAGTGCAGCCGCAAAATGCCGCCACAATCGACCTGGCTTGACCTAAAGGCTGCAGCGATGGGCTGTCCGTTATAGAACCGCACGCAATGGACTTGCTTCTGATCTCGCTGTTGATTGCCACTTTTGGCCTCGTTTTGCAGTACGCAAGCGGAACTTTATTTTACACTGCGACTGCTTCAAGACTACTTAGTTTAATTCTGTTCGGCTACATTTTAATCGTGGCTTGTACTGAAAATTTGACGCCATCCCTACAACTATTCGAGCAATTCTTTAAACCAGCCGGCATCGTTATATTCGGGGTCGTGGCATTATTCACAGTATGGAATGGCGTAGCATCAATTCGTGCTTTGTGGCTCGCGGACAATAAAAGTGCCAAAGGGCGGCTTTTTTTCGTTTTAACGCTTTATTGCGTGGTTATTTTCGCTCTACTTGTTCGAGAGTTTTGGTTCTGAGTACACCACTCGTTTCAATATGTTTTAAATAAACCATAATAATTTCTCAAACACATTTTGGAAACACTCGAACAGATATTTGTTGAGGTTGACGTTGCACCCGACGGGTCAACTTTTTTTCGCCAAACCCAGATATCTGTGAATCTCACAAATTTTTCACCGCCTGCTCCTGAGATCTTCGCTTCAAGGATCACCGGTGCTGAGACAGCCCGCATTTTGGCGCTACCTGCAGGCTGGAATTCAGATTGGCATTGCTCACCAATGCTTCAATTGATGACGCCTCTGTCAGGGCGCGTCCAAATAGAAGTCTCCACTGGTGAAATGCGACAATTTAAAACTGGCGACTTGTTGTTGTTGAAGGATGTAAATGGCCGAGGTCACCGAAGCTCAGCTTTAGGACAAGAAGGTGTGACTTTGCTGACAATTCAGTTGCCGTCTGTTCAGCCGATATCGTTTACATGACCACGAATGAACAATCCAATGCCGAAATAGACTTGTGCGTCGAGCGAACACTACTTCGCATCGCACTACAAAGTGCGCGCCAAAGCTTGCCATTGGTGGGGCTAGTCATGGGATACGTTACGTACCTGGGTACCCGCGCCGGGGCCTTTGTTGCGGCGGCAACCGTTGCCATTTTGGGGGTAGTAATAGCTCTTTGGCGTTATTTATTAAGTAAGCACGTAGGAAATACAAAAACCGCAAGTCCTGAAACTATTCGATTCGCTCAACTAAATTTGCAAGCCAATGCTGCCGCAGCCGGGCTACTTTGGGCCATTGCAACTGTTTGGATATATCCGTCGTTAAATGGCCTTGATGCAAGCACCTATTTAGTTCTTGTATTCGGTTCAATTGCTGTTGGGTCTGTATTTATGGCAGCGGCGCGGCGTGCATTCGCCACTCTGCTGTCCATGCACCTGATCGCATTATTTATTACATTGCTACAAACCTCCAACCTCGATGCTTTTGGGTTTGCCACACTCACTATCCTATTCAGCATACTGATGTTGATCGCGAGCCAAAAATATCAATCAACCACCGTTTCTGAAATTCGTAATCGTTTATTAGCAGAAAACGCCAGTACCCGGTTAACAGAGCAGACGGCACAAAACGAGCGCTTGCGACAGGAACAAAATGACCGCGAAACCCGCTTGTTGCGCATTGCAAGGGATGAGGCAGCTGCAGCTGCAGCAAGATCAATCGAAATCAAAAACATTTTTGTAGCCCGTTGTAGCCACGAGCTGCGAACCCCACTTCAAACTATTACTTCAAGCTGCGAATTGCTTGAGCAGCGCATCCAATCCTTGCACCTAGATCCGGTACGAGCTGAATCACTTTCGATTCCAATTCGGCGCATGGTTACCGCTTCAAGTAGCTTGCTCTTTAATGCCCAACGACTAGGAGACCTTGTTAGGGTTGAATCTGGGCACCTTACGAGTACTCCATCCACTATTGAACTCGAAAGCTGGCTCGATGACGTGACCACAAGTGAGCGTAAAACTGCCACCACAAAAGGCCTCCGGTTCACGGTTGAGACACAAAAGTTAGACATAATTGTCCAATCCGAAAGTCTGCGCGAAATCGTATCCAACCTCGTGAGCAACGCAGTTAAGTACACCGATGTTGGCGAAGTAAAAATCACAACCAGTATCGTTCCGTCAAACCTTTCTGGTGCGTTCAACCTTGATATTTCAGTGACGGACACAGGATGTGGAATCCCAGCCGATTTGATTGACACTATTTATGAACCTTGGACTCGCGGGTCATCTAAAGAGCGTGGTTGGGGGATTGGACTTACGATTGTTCGCGAAGTAGCACGCGCAATTGGTGGCCGGTTAACAATTGCTTCCAAGCCACAACATGGTACCGCTGCCAAAATCATTTTGCCAATTACCATTCCTGAGTTTCAAGCAAACAAAAACCAGAACACAGCAATTCCACGTCCACCACACACTAGAGTACTGTTAGTTGACGATGATGATGTGATGCGTTTATCGATGGCCGAGCTATTACGTCATTTAGGTATTGATTGCGTGGAAACGGATAACGGGTCTACAGCCCTTTCCCAGGCCGCTCTGCGCCATTTCGATGTAGTCTTAACCGATATCCAGATGCCAGGAATGGACGGGTACGCCCTTGCTGAAAAATTATTGGATGCCGCAGAGGCAGACAGACAACCTCGCATAATTGCAATGTCCGCCTACTCCATAGACCCCGACAAAAAACATCTTTTTTCAGGATTTCTGAGCAAGCCCTTCAGTGCATCTGATGCCGCCCGCCTCTTTAAGGCAGCGGAAGCACCTGACTGGAGTCAAACAGGTTGGTAGACCCGTGGTCACCTTGAACTCCCTAGTCGTTGTTCATAGTGGGCTATAGCCCTTGGCATAAGAGCCGCCACAAGAATGGATGTCACAGCTGGTTTAGCAAAATAGATTGCTCCAGTTCGGGCAACTACAGAAGCCAAGTCAGCGGCCCCTCCCGCACCATGCGGGTCTAAGCCAGTCAACACAATGATTGGAACCGTTGGAAATCGTCGACTCAAGATTTCTAGCTCTTTTCCAACATGACCTGCTCCGACCAGCCAGTCGATGACCATCCCATCGAAAGATGCACCACTATTCGTGTCTCGCATCAAATTTTCAAGTGCGTAATAAGGCTGCACTTGGAATCCGTGGACTTCTAGGGCGTCACACATCGAGTCACAGGCATCTTGACTGTCGTCAAAAACTGCGATCTTAGGCCCGGGCTCCTGGCCCTTTACATCGATCACAAGCTTAGACACTGAATAAGCCTTTTCAGCTTTAATTCCCTTTGAGACGACCCATCCAACGTTTGTTTTGGTTGCAAGAACATCGGTCGACAGTGGTCGTTCAACTAATTCCCCGATCCTTATTCTGCATGGCAGGGAATCTTGCCCACTCTTAAACGTTGCTTTTAGCAACGGTGGCTCAACAGCCAATTCAAGCGCTTCGACGTAATCAACATCTAGTTTTTTACACAACAAAGCAAAGTCGTCTATCGACCATTGGCTTGTCCCGTTGACTCGGCGCCCAGACTGCGGCTTGCTCAGTCCAGTCAGTTCACAAACCACAGACACATGCTTACTCGGTGGGTAACCGAGTCTGTTCAAAAGTTGACGAAGAGCTACCGCACCGATGCTCACGACAGCATTCGCTTCAAATCGCTCTGATTCGTCCATTTCGTCCAAACGTCGTAAAAAGATGTAAAAAAGCTGGGCTTTCGTGTTTGAGGGATCGTATTATGATCCCCCTGACACTTCTTGCAGGTTTTTGGAATCTTATTATGATTCACAATTCATTTTAAGAAGAACTAGAGGCGTAGCGTAAGAGTCAAGCCTCTTTTTTTGATCACCTAAATGTTAGGGTCTTGCCTTAATTTCTAAAACACTAGAAATGATCAAGCCTGTCAACGCCAGCAAGCCAGAAATCTTCAAAAAAGGCGACATCGTGGACTATTCCCCACCCCCCACCTCAGCGTGTCCCTCCCTTGAACTACACGTCAAGAACTTTCAAATCAAATTATCTGCCAACGTGGACGCACTCCTCGATGGGAATGTGAAACCTAGTCAGGAAATGTTTTGCTCCACGGAAATCCGCAGTGGCGAAGAAGAACTCATTGCGACACAAACTCCAACCACTGATCCCAACCCGTGGGCTGACACCCAACCCGACATTTGTTTGGACGACCTTCCAATCCCATTGCCGCCACCAGAACCTAAGTACACCGGCTTAACCAATGCAACAGGTGGACTATGGAGATGAGATCTTGTCGCTCCTACACCTGCCCCCAGGCCTCGAATCCGAGGTTCACCAGGCGATTGCTGCCCTCGCTTCCGGCGAAGGTGTCGAGCCAAGCCACATCTCAACAATTCTGTACTGCAGTTCTCAATGTCAGCAGGCATTTATCAATGCCTACATCGCCTACTTTTCGCATCACCTGAATGAATCAGGCGAGGTTCCCGAATGATTGAAAAACAACTACTTCAGATTGGCTCCGAACCTTCAAGCTGCCTGCTCAAGATTTCAGGCACAACGACGTCTGTCTATTTCGAGATCGAGTCTCGCCTACATGCTTTGGAGGCTACGAGAACCGGATCTCCCAGAGTTTTCCTGACCATTGACAGCGCTGTTCGAACGGTCCGCAAGCTCTTCCCAAAACTCAACGACCTATCGATTTCCATCGAACACGACAGCACCCCCTTCAAAGAGGAAGTTATTGATGTAAGTGGCCCCGCGGTGCGGAGCTCACCTCGGCTTGTTGTTGCATCACAAGGTACTCGGTAGCGAGTGACTTGAATTCAAGTTTTTGCTTCTCACTCAGCACCACCTCGTCCACCTACAAGTTCTTCAATCGCTTTCGTTCCCGCAATGAAACGTCTTTTTTCAATTTCTGCTTGCATTCTCACGCTCTTAGCTCACTTCCCAGCAATTGCTGGATGCTGGGATGAAGCAGCACGTATTCATAGCGTCGATCCGGTTCTGCTCAGATCAATCGGATGGCAGGAATCCCGTGGAAAACCCAACGCCATTGGCCCAAAGTTGCCTGACGGAAACCGTGCGATCGGCTTGATGCAAATCAACACCATCCATCTCCCGACACTCAAGAGAAACAACATCACCTATGAAGACCTCTTCGAGCCATGCACAAGCATCAAGGTCGGCGCATGGGTGTTGAGGGATTGCATCAACAAGTTCGGAGAAACATGGCGCGCAGTTGGCTGCTACTACGCGGGTCCCAACTCCAAAGCCCATTCTGCACAAGCAAGTTATGTCGCAGATGTTCAGCGTCACTACGCTGGATACAGCAGACAGCTCTTTGCGCAGTCAAGCAGCACAACCCAAACTCTTCAAGCAAAGTGAATATGCGACTTCTTCTCATCGTTATTGCGACATTGCTGCTCAGTAATGGCCTTCGTGCCCAGGCTCTTGGCAGACCTGCTCCAAACATCATTGAAGTCGATGTCAAGATGTTCGGATATCCGAATGACTCGATTTACATCGCTTGCTTAGAAGCCGATGAATGCGCCACGTCGTTCAGAAAAACCATTTGGCAACCTGAACCAAAAATAGTTTCTGCACCAAAGGCTGCCGTCAATGTGCCAACGGAAGTTGAGACACCAGCCATAGTTCAAGTCAAACCTGCATCGCTTGCACTTGAGACGCCACCACTGGCGGATCAGACATCAGTCACTAAACCAAGCGCACCAAAACCTTCCACCCGGCAAAGGTTGAGAAGGTCGTCCCAAATCAACTGCACACCCGTGCAGGCGATGCCCAGCTCGGGCGGCAGCAATCAACAAGCTGCCAAAAAAGCGAACCCACAAACCATTAAGGAGTAATCCCATGTCAAGCAATCTGACCTACCTCAACCCCGCGGATCGCGCGGTCGCTTATCTGACCAGCAAAGACGCTCTTGTTTTTTACAAAGCCTTGTTCCTCTCGCTGCTGATTTTGTGTGCATTTCTTTCAATGAACCACGTCGTCGCTGCGACAGTTGACGATGAATTCAAAGACGCAACCGACAAGATCGCTGGCTGGGTGAGCGGCAACATCGGCAAGATCGGCGCCTTGATGGCCGTTGGTGTTGGCGCCGTCATGGCGGGCTGGCGCAAAGACTGGTCCTGGTTCTTCGGTGGGATCGTCATCGCAATCATGATTGGCGTGATGCTCACCGTCATCAACAAGTCATTCGGCGCAATGCTGATCGCTTAAGCGGCGATCTCAAGACTCGTCACCTGACTTAGAGATTCGCCATGTCATACGACCCCCACTACATCCCATCCCGCCTTGACGACATTGAAAAGTTTCTTTGGTGGGACAGAGACGTACTGTTCATTTTCGTTTCCATTTTGCTGGTTGGTGTTGGCATCGACTACGGGTTCGTTGGATTCATTTCCGGACTTGCTGTCGCTGCTGGTTACTCCAAGCTCAAGACTGGTCGTCACCCAGGCATGGCGAATCACTTGCTTTACTGGCATACCGGGATGCCGATGCTCCGTGGTCTTCCACCTTCACACGCAAGGCAACTCATAGGCTGACACATGGACCCCGCAAACTCAAGACAGCTCCGCGATGCAATTCGCGATGAACGCAATTTCCTGCGAATCAGTGTCCTTGCACTTTTTCTAATTCTGCTCGTGCAAGGTTCTGGACACCTATATCAAATCCTCAACGAACAAACCCACCTGATCCCATCTGGTCAGAGTAAGCCATACGTCGTCGGCCGTGGCCACGCAGATAAGGAATATCTCCGAGATTTGGCCTATGACGTCATGGCCCTTTGGGGGAACGTCACTCCGGACAACATTGTTTACATCAAAGACCGATTGTTAAAGATGGCTGACGCTGAAGGAAATGCCCAGCTTCGAACCATCCTGGATGTGGCCGAAAGAAGGATCAAGGCCAACGAAATTTCGACTGTTTGGTCCCCACGTGACGCCGAGGTTGACATCAAACAAAACCAAGTTGTACTTCGAGGGTTCATCAAAACTTACCTCAACAACGTACCCACCAGCAACAAAGAACAAACCTTCATTGTTCAGTTCCACATCAACAACGCCGGACGAGCCTATGTACGCAAATTACTCGAAACTCAGCCTAGCGATCGCTAGTTTGGCCTTCTTCGCCTGGTCAACGGCTGCACATGCTGCCCAGTTCATTGAGGGAGCCGACACCAGGCCAGTTGAAGTCACGATCAGCGCAAAAGACCAGAACGTCTTGTCCGTTCAGGGTCGCAGACTTGACAAGGTCATCCCTTCTCGAGCTGGTGTCCTTGCCTACAAGCAGGACCAGGCCGCTGGGACCCTTTATTTTTCTCTGACGTCTGATGAGACCCAGACTGTCAGCGTGTTCGCTACTGACAGTGCCGGCGTTCGCTACCAACTGCTTTTAGTTCCAAAACCCGTAGCAGCACAGGACATTGTTCTCAAACCTGGCGCTGATCCAGCAGCTACCTCAAATCGGACCTCTAGCAGTTCTTCAGAAATGGCCCGGTCCGCTTCCTATCAGCGACGCATAAAAGACCTTGTTTATGCCATGACCGATACCGAGAACCTGTCCGGTCTGGAATCAGTTCCGATCAACCAGGAGGTACCACTATGGAAAGAAGCCAAGCTGATCTTCGAACGCCGTTTCGTGGATGGTGACTTCATTGGTGAACGTTACCTTTTGACCAACGTCTCCCAGCAAGACATGGTGCTTGTCGAGCAAGAGCTTTTTCGCTCAGGTGTCGTTGGAATTTCCATCGACAACCACACCCTGCCCCCTACACACCAAACCGCTGTGTATGTCGTCAGATTGCGAGGCCAACGTGACTGAGCTGAACTCAAAAATCAAGACTCGCCAAACCCTTTTGCTTGTTTCGGGCGCCGTGTTGCTTGTTGCCATTTCCATGGGGGGACTTTGGTTCATGGATGCTGGCATCGAATCGGTTAAGCCTGGAGAAAAAAAGGCCAACTATGCAATCACACAGCCTGGCACCGTTGAAGACCGCGAAGCCTGGAGAGCACAGCAAGGGGCCCAGCTCAAAGAATTTCAAGAAAAGCTTTCCAAACATGCTTCCTCTGAGCAGCAGTTGAGATCAAAGCAAGAGGAACAGGACAAGGTGATCGCCGATCTCAAAGCGAAATTGCTTGCTGAAGAGCGCAACAAGAACCAAACAGCTGACAAGCCGAGCGCTGGGATCAATTCTTCACCTGCAAATCCGGCTCAAGCTCAAGCTACCCAGCCTTCTGGCGCAAATCTCGCCAAGTTGAACGAGCCACTTCCAGCTCGCGGGAGCATCCTTAACCCTCCGGGGGCCGCAACGTCCATCGCAGTTAAGGAGCCACCTAAACGAGATTTGGAAATCATCTCCTTCACCCCTGCTTCTTCGCCAAAAGAGCCCACCCCCACGGTTGTTCAGACCCCAGGCAGTGATGAAGCACCACTTCTTGGTTTTCCAGTTGACAAGTCCAAGGCCGAGTACGGCAAGCCAACTCGCAGCAAAACCAGCGGACGCGGCGATTTCATTCCAGCCAATACGTTTTTCAAGGCCGTGATGCTCAACGGTGTGGACGCACCAACCGGTGGTCAAGCGCAAGGCACAGCCGGAAACGCACAACCTGTTTATCTTGAAGTGACCGACCTTGCGAACCTACCCAACTTGCGCCGACTCGATTTGCGTGAGTGCAGGCTTCTCGTTGCTGCTCAGGGCGATCTTTCCAGCGAAAGAACCATGATGCGAGCCGAGACGCTCTCTTGCGTTTTGCCAGACAACACAACTGTCGAAATGCCAGTCAAGGGCACCGTCATCGGCCCCGATGGCAAGAACGGTGTGAGAGGACGCGTGGTCAGCAAAGCAGGCAGAGCCATAGGTGCACAGATCCTGGCTGAAGCCGCAAGGGGTTTTGGCAACGCATTCAGACAAAGCGCAACGACCCAGGTCAATACACCCTTCGGTGTTTCACAGTCAATTGACTCAGGAAAGCTTGGCCAAGCTGCTATCGGTTCTGGTGTGGCCGGTGGTGCGAACGCGCTCGCCGAGTACTACGCCCAACTCACCCCAAAACTCATGCCTGTCATTGAAACAGAGGCCGGGCAGATCGTCGAGGTTGCATTGACCGCAGGCGTGCCTTTTCCTGGGAAGTTAGACCAACTTGACAAACGTTCAAACAACCGCCGACGCGCACGTGGAGATACCTATGACCAAGACGATTAAAAAACATGCCCTGAGCCTTGCACTTGCTCTTTCATCAATCTCTGGCTTTGCCCAGACCGATCTGGAAATGCTGACCAAGCTCAGGTCACTCTATCCCGCAACGACTTTCAGTGACGTCGTCAAAGCGCCAGTTGCCGGCCTTTGGGAAATTCGCATGAGAAACCAGGTTGCCTATACGGACGAATCCGGCCGCTACTTCTTGTTTGGTTCTGTTTATGACATGAAAACACAGACCGATCTCACCGCTGCAGTTCGACCCGAGCCAAAGTCCGCCCCGACCTCGAAGATCGTTCAGTTTCCCAGCCAGTTCTTGAACAACGCCATCAAAACTGTCAGAGGTGATGGAAGTCGCGTCATTGCTGTTTTCAGCGATCCCAAGTGCCCGTACTGCAAAAACTTTGAGAGTGAGGTCGCCAAGCTCAACAACGTCACCATTTACACCTTCATCTACCCAATTCTTGGGGAAGCCTCTAAGCAATTGTCCGTAGCCGTTTGGTGCTCACAGAACCGTGAACGCGCATGGTCGGACCTACTCATTAATGGCAAGTCTCCCAAGATGACAGCCTGCGCCAACCCAATGAACGACAACATCGTTTTGGGAAGCAGGCTTGGCATTCAGGGCACCCCGAGCGTCATTGCATCTGATGGCCGTGTTTTCACTGGTGCAGCCCCTGTCTCTCGGCTTGAATCGTGGTTGTCTGAAGTACCAGGAGCACCCCAATGATCCGCCAACTCATGACCATCGTTCTGGTAGCGATGACCGCAGGTTGTTCTTCTCTGTCAGGTCTTGATGCATCTGACAGTTTCGTCTGCCCAAAACAAGGTGGGGTCCTCTGTGAAAACATGACCTCGATCTATGAGCGTTCCAAAGCCGGCACGCTACCTGCACAGGTACAGTCAGATAAAAAACCTAATCCAAGCACCACCCCGACAAGCACACCATCAAAAACATCTGATTCCGCTACCGGTTCAAGTGTTGTGCTGAGTAAACCGCTTTATAGCGGGACACCCATTCGTTCCGCCCCTAAGGTTTTGAGGGTTTGGATTGCACCTTGGGAGGACACCGATGGTGACCTTCATGACCAGAGTTATGTGTACTTGACCATTGATCAAGGAAGATGGTTAATTGACCATAACCGACGCCGAATAGCTGATGCCTTCGGTCCAATCCGTCCCCCCGCTCAGCGTTCCGCCAGCAGCGCTCGGCCCGACGCAAACACCGTATCGGCAATGAAGGGAGCTGGACCTCAAAGCTCTGCGTCGCAAATGGAGGCCGCCCGGCAGGTTCTCACGCCCGATCTCATGAAATCCCTTTCTGGGCAAGAACAATGAGCAGCGCTACTTTTTCCTTGCCGAAGATGGCAGCAATCAAGCCAGCTCTCGCCAAGCTGGTTTTCGGCGACAACGAGGACAGTGCAGCCCCACAGCCAATTGTTCGTCACCCATCACAGCTCACATCGTTGACAAGTTTGTCGAGCCTGCTCCCTTACGACGAATACGACCCAAGCAATGGCCTTTTTTACAACGACGATTCGATTTCATTCATCTTTGAGGTCGTTCCTCAAACCGGTGCCAGTGAGCAGATGGAGGAACGTCTAAGTTCTCTTTTCAACCCCCTGCCACCAAACACCTGCTACCAATGGTCGCTCTTTGGTGGACCCATGAGCTATGAGCGCATGGATACCTATTTGGATCAAAGACGCATTGCCGCTGATCGCAACGCAATTGATCCGCTACTCCTTGAGCTTTGCAAAAAGCGTGTTGAGTTCTTCAAGCGCTCCAAGGGCAGAGGTCTTTTCCTCAATGACAACTTCAGCATCCGAGACTTTCGTCTGGTTCTTTCAGTCACCCGTGAAGCCAATAGAGACAACCCACGTGACGTCTCTGACATGGCAGATCTTCGAGACACACTCAGAGCCACTTTGAATTCAGCGCAGTTGCCAGCCTTCAGCATGGACGCAGAAGGCTTTGTCAACTTCATGGCACCCCTTACAGATCCGCGAATCATGTTTGATCGCGAAACGAGGGATCACTTCCCGTACGACTCCGGCAAGTCAATCAAAGACCAGATGGGCACGATTGGAATGCCCTGCACAGTAACCGGCAAAAGCATCATTTGGGGTTTTGACAATGACGACGACGGTGCGGATCAGATCTCAGCACGTGTCTTCACTGTAAGAAGTTATCCCAAGACAAAGCGGCTGTGGGAAATGCTCAACCTCGTTGGTGCTGTTTACGACGACAACCTCCAGTACCCGTGCCCGTTTCTCATAACTCAGGGTGTTCAAACCCAGGAAAGAACCAAGACAGAAGAAACACACAAATTCAAAGGTGCTCGCGCTCAGATGAACGCTGAGTCGAAGATGGCCAAGTTCCAAACTGAGTTGCGTGATGTCAATGCTGATTATCTGCACATGCAGCAGCACATTGATGCTGGCGGCCAGCAAGTCATGATGTATCACAACGTCGTGCTGTTCGCGCCACCCTCTCAAATGCGCAGGTACGAAGCCACTGTAGAAAACATTTGGGCGGCAGAGCGATTCAAGATTGTTCGTTGCGATTCAATCACGATGCCCATGTTTGTGGCCTCGTTGCCAATGACGCTGACGCCAAAGGTTTCTTCTGCGCTGCGCCGACCCGCCAAGGTGACGTCCCGTAAAACTGATCGCAACGCCACCAATACCTCGCCGGTATTGGCCGAATGGCAAGGGTCAGGCGACCCTGTTTTGCTTTTCTTCGGCAAACGCGGTGGACCTACCTTCATCGACCTGTATAGCAACAAGGAAGGCAACTACAACTTCGCCGTTACCGGTGTTTCAGGCTCCGGTAAATCAGTGCTCATTCAGGAGATTGTCAGCTCTTACCGTTCAATCGGTTCCATCGTTCGGATCATCGACGTGGGTCGGGCGTACGAGAACCTCATCAAGATGCAAAACGGCGTCTTCTTGCAGTTCGACCGCCGCAAGATGCCCTGCTTGAACCCATTTACCAACGTGGGCAGAGACGAAGAGAACTCCTTCGAACACGAGATGAGGTTCTTGAAACCATTGATCAGTCGAATGGCGTCACCCAACAGACCTTTGGAGCCGTTTCAGTCGTCTCTCATGGAGCAAGCCATCACCGAGGTGTGGAAGGACTACGGTCAGGATTCCAACCCAGACAAGATCGCCAAGTTTCTCCTCACCATCAAAGATGAGAACGGCAATAACGAGCGGTATGCGTATGAGCTTTCAAAACAGCTCTACCCATTTACTGAGCGCGGCCAGTTTGGAAGCATCTTCAACGGCAAGGCTGACCTTGTTCTTGAAGGCCCCATGATTGGACTCGAACTTGAGGAACTTGCTTCCGTTCCTGACCTCAGGCGAGTCGTGATGTTTGCAGTCACGCAGCTCATTACCCACGACATGTACCTCTTGCCCCGCAATGTCAAGAAGATGTGCGTGATGGATGAAGGCTGGCAACTCTTGGGCGATGACGCCGAAACTGGCGCATTCATCGAAGAGGGTTACCGAAGAGCTCGTAAATACGAGGGAATCTTTGGCCTTGGAACTCAGGGTATTGGGGACTTTTTCAAAACCGCTGCTGGCCGCGCCGCTTACTCCAACGCCGACTGGAAGATCATTGGCCGGCAAGAAGAAGACACACTGTCAAGGCTCGTTGCATCCAAGGAAGTGGCCTTTGATCCAGCCATGGTTCGAATGATCAACGCCCTTCGAAAAGAAGACGGCAAATACAGCGAGTGGTTGATTTCATCCCCTGCGGGCAAAGCCGTTGTGAAGTGCATTCTGGACCCTTGGTTCCTCACCATGGCCAGCTCCAAAGGCCCCGTTTTTGAACGAGTTCGTCACCACATCACCGATGGTGGCCTCAGCACCCTCCAAGCCATCAATGAAGTCGTTCGGGAGCAGGGATTCCATGTTTGACCTTACCAACCTGCGGCAAACTGCGCTGCACATGACAGGCAGTGCTGTCATTGCTGTTCTCGTTCTGTCCCCCGCTCTATATCAGCTCCACAAGCGGATTGCCCCCCCCCTTGCTGCGGTTGATTTAATGCAGATTCTGGAGGCCCACAGCCAGCAACAAATCGATGCCAAGAGCATCACAGCCGAGGAGAAAAGCGCTGCCACGGTTGCATTTGCCAAGAAGCTCTCCGCTGAGGTTGAAAGTCTTTCCAAAGAGTGCAACTGTGTTCTCTTGAACAAGGCTGCATTTCTCAGTGAGGTCCAACTTGATCTCACATCTACATTGCATCAACGGGTATTTAGCAAATGAAACGTCCGCCGTTGAAATGGGCCTGGCGGATCTGCCTTGCCTTTGCCGGCCTTTGCGCAATTGTGTTTGCCATTTGGCCTTGGTACAGGTTCCACATCAATGTGACCAAAAGTCTTCCTGGCCATCTCTACTTGGTTGAGGTGGGTCGCAAGCCCTCCATCGGTGACATCGTGGCCTTTACCTGGGACGGTGGTTTTGGATACCCAAAAGGATCGACCTTTCTCAAGCATGTTTATGGTCTGCCTGGACAGTCAGTAGAGGTTCATGACAGAAGCATCTACATCGAGAAAAAACTCGTTGCTCGTGCTTTGGAGCGTTCTCATCGCGGAACACCGATGAAAACCGTTACACCAGGCCCGATCCCAAACCAAAGAGTATTCGCAGCAACACCGAGTCCCGGTGGCTTTGATAGCCGGTACGAGGTCTTTGGTCTTGTTTCGTTCGACTCAATTGTTGGGGTGGCACATGAGATTTTCTAATTGGCTTCTTCTGCCACTGTTGTTCATTCCTCCCGCCATTTTTGCGGCCGACGTCATAGGCCCAACGTATTCAATTGGCGAAGAACCCGCCGACAAGGCCATCCTCCGAGTCCTCCGTGAAAAACAGGCCAGTGGTGAGTTAAAGCAATTGCAAAAGGAAGCTGTTGCTCGTTCCATGGCTTCTGCCAAGAACCCAAAACCCGTTGCCGGCATCACCAGCGCCAAAGAACGCCGCCTTGTCGCCATAGACGCCAGCGTGACATACCCCGATGACATCAAGGACCCAATGGGCAATGTCATCGTCAAGGCTGGAACCAAGGTCAATCCACTTGAAATCATGCCTCTCACAAGGGTTCTTGTGTTCTTTGATGGCAAGGACACTGAACAAGTAGAAGCAGTCGGACGTTTGCTCACTCAACCCGGCTCCCGAGTCAGACCCATCCTCGTTTCGGGATCCTGGCTTGACCTGAGCAAACGGTGGAAACAGCAGGTCTACTTCGACCAGATGGGCCATTTGACACAGCGTTTTGGTGTCACTGCTGTCCCCGCAATCGTCAGGCAGATTGGCAATCGCCTCGTCATGGAGGAACTACCAGCAAAGGACCTCAAGCCATGAAGGCTTATGTCGCATTTTTCCTTTCCTTGCTCATGTATGGCCCTCTCCAGGCTGGATCTTGCGTTGGGCAATTCGCTAACCCCATCACCGACATCTGTTGGAGTTGTGCGTTTCCGATTGCGATCGCAGGACGCCCCATCGTTTCAATGGACCAAGAAGACGTGACAAAGGTAGGCGGTAATCCGTCAGGCGGTGGTGGACTTTTCTGCGCCTGCAACAACCCGCCCCGTGTCGGCGTCAAGACGAGCTTTTGGGAACCTGCACGAAGAGCTGATGTGACCCGCACGCCCTTTTGTTTTGTCTCTCTTGGCGGTGTGACCCTTGATCCAGGCTTCAAAGCGCCTGAAGGCCAGGTAACCGTCAATCCCGATGGCACTAAATCGTCCAACTACCAGGTCCACTGGTATATCGACCCTCTGTTTTATTGGTTGGGAGTCATTCTCGACAACCCCTGCATGGAACGTAATGAATTTGATCTTGCGTATATGACCGAGCTCGACCCAAGCTGGCAAGACGATGAGTTGACCTTGTTGCTTAATCCTGAAGTCATTCTCTTTGCAAACCCTATCGCTCAAGCAGCCTGCGCTGGCGACTGTGTCCTATCAACCGTTGGATTTGGAAGCGACTTGCTCTTTTGGTGTGCCGGTTGCAATGGGTCGGTCTATCCGTTCAATGGAAAGGTTTCATCCCACGTCAGTGCCGTTCAAGCCTCTTCATTACTCGTCCAACGATTTGCTGCGAAAGCTCACCGAATGGGAATGGTTCCAGGCACAGCCGGCAGTGGTGCGCTTTGTGGCTACACGTATATGCCTTTGATGGACAAAGGCCAATACAAGTACCACATGCTCTACCCCGTTCCACAAACGAAAAAGATCGCCGGCCGTTGCTGTCAGCCGCTAGGTCGCACAACCACGCTTTGGGGTGCAGGTCGCAGCTACCCATACCGAGGCGAAGACTTCAGCTACATGATTTTCAGAAAACGCGATTGCTGCTTAGGGGTTGGATTATGAAAAAAGCTTTTTCTCTGCTCGTAGCACTTTCCAGCGTGCTGCTTTTGATAGGTAGTGCATTCATTTGCGCCTTTTATCTGCTCTTTGAGATCGCTCCAGATCTTTCTCAATTCTCAAGCAACGTTGCCATGCCATTGTGGGGATTTCTCTTGATGGCTTTGGCAGTCGTCGTTGCGTGGGTCTTGATTCATTTCCTCCGCAAGCCCAGAAAGGAGGTTCAAGCATGAAGGCATTTGCTTTGGCCGCCCTTTTCAGCATCTTTTGTCCACTCATTCACGCTCAAACATCAGAGTCAAGCCAACAAAGCAAAGATGCGATCAACAAAGCACAACAAAACATTCCTCATGGCGACAAACGATTTCCCTCAGACAAAGCCATTGCCGATAGGCAAAAAGAAAATGAGCCCGCTCGCAAGTCCTTGTTTGACCATCCAGAACTGACTAAAGCTCCGAATTCATTTCCCAGCATTGATACCCCACAGATTAAACAAAGCCTTCCTGACATAGAGGCTTTGGCTCGCGCCTACAAGCCACTTCCTCGCAACCAAACACAAGACGAACTCTTTGTGTTTGCTAGCTTCACTATGCCCAAGGAAAGCTTGAAGCGTCTTCTCATCGACAGCTCACGTGCTGGGGCTGTAGTCGTATTTCGGGGTTTTAAGAACAACTCGATGGTGCAGACCACCAATGCAATCGCAGAGTTTCAGAACAACCAGGTCAATGCCGTCGTCAACCCAAATGCCTTCGTCAAATACAAGATCTCGGCAGTACCTGCTGTTGTACTAGTCAAGCCCGAAGCTGTTGATGCAGTCGACGAGGAGGGTTGCGCTCTTCCTAACGCCTACGCAGCCGCCGTTGGCGATGCAACGTTGGACTATTCCCTTGCGCACATCGCTAAAACATCACCTTCATTCAGTACAACCGCGCAGCGCTACGTCAACCTGCTGAAGGACAAGTTATGAAAATTCTCCACAAAATTGCTTGCGCATTTGTGTTGCTTTCTTCTTTGGCTTGTGCTTATGCACAGACGCTGACGACCTCGTCCGCTTTCAATGAAGGAAAGAGTTTCGGAGACACAGGAAAAAACGGAGCTAAAAACGCGGTTCAACACAATTCAGCCACCACCTCAGTTCCAGGCTTTACCTACTCAGCTTCGGAGGGTGGGTATTTCAATGGTGGGACGGGCGTGCTGTCTGCTCCAAGCGCCAACAAAGCAATTAATTGCCAAACAGCAGTTCCTGGATCAGCTTATGCAGCTCAGGAATGCAGCGCCATCAATTACATGAAGGGTTTGCCCAGCGGATGGGCAATGAACTCCAACAACCCGAAGATTCAGGCAGTCCTCAGTAGCTCATCCCCCACAGTCGCCAACCCTGGCCCAATTCCTGGCAACGCCACCGGAACGTATTGCAAGGTTGTCTCAAGAACGTCTCCTGGATCGCACGTCACAGAAACTTGCAACAGAGCCACACAAACTTCATTTCCCAAATGCGACAAGAAGCGGCATGTTCAAATCAAGTGGGACTACACATGTCCGGTCGGTGCAATCAGTGCACCTTATCCAGCTGCCGGCTCAACAACTGTCCCGCCTGAGCATCTCTGTACCGTTCAGCATGTCACCAAGCAGTACAAGTGCAACGCAACAGACACCCTCGTCGATACGAATCCACCCTATGAGTCGTGGATGTGTAAAGGTCCTGGCGATGTTCTGACACCACCAACCGTCGTTGATTTCTATTCAACGACTGAAGAGCTCGCTACACCCGTCCCCACGGTCATTCAATCATGGGTGGGTGACTGCGAACCACTTGAAATCAAATCAGACAAGGACCACCTGCCTCACCCCACTTGCGAAGAACTCTCAATGGTTTGCACTGAGGGCGAGGAAACTCGATACTTCGATGGTGTGCCGGTGCACAACACCTGCTGGAAAAAACACGGCGAGTTTGCCTGTCTCACAGACAAAGTCACCGCTGAGTGCGATTCGATTCAGGGTAAGTCCTGTCAATACCTGGGTACCACATGCATTCAGTATTCGATCGACAACAAGTGCGCGATTGAGCAAGACACCTACAGTTGTGTCCACATACCGCCCGTCACAACAACAGAAACAGTTTGCACCGCACCAACATACTGCGACGGGACAACAGGTGCTTGTTTTGAGACCACCAGTCCTCCAGACCAAGAGTTCGCTATCGCGGCCGCAGGCATGGAAGCCCAGCGTCAAGCTGGCGTTTACACAGAAGGCTTTCAGATCTTCCGTGGAACGGACGCTAGCTGCAAGATAAAAGTTTTGGGTGGATCAACCATCAGCAGCTGCTGCAAAGGCACTGGCGGCGGCGGAGCTTACAAAAACTCAACCGTAATGAACCTCGGTATCTCAGCTTCCTTCACCGTCGTTGGCGAAGCAGGCAAAGAGGCCGTTCGCGCAGGCTCCTCCTACGTTTATGACGCGCTTTACTCCTCTGTCGATGGGTCGTTCATGTCCAAGGGCCTTAGCGCGATGAAGGATTGGGGTGGTGGCATTGGAGATGGTCTCTTTAATCCCACTTTTAGCCTCTACGGATTTCAATTCCAGTTCAGCTTTGCAAACGGTTTTCAATTCACCGGTTTTGACCCCTGGTCTTTTGCTTTCGCCGTAGTCATTGCCATCATTCAAGAGTGGCTCTCGTGCGATCAAAACGATCAAATGACCATGATCAAAAGGGGTGCCAACTTGTGTGTCCATGTTGGAACCTACTGTTCCAAGAAAATGAAAATCATCAAGACATGCCTCGAGAAGACTGAGCAACACTGCTGCTTCAACTCTGTTCTGGCCAAAATTGTGAATCGCCAGGGAGGCGCTCAGATTGGCAAGAACCCAATGAACTGCGGTGGCTTTACTGAAGCCGAGTTCGAGAAAATAAATTTCGCAGCCATTGACTACAGCGAGTTCATCGCGGAAATAGGAAACCCCGGTACCGGTGAGGCGTTGGCCAATGCCCGAACTGTCGGCAACGTCAATCGCCTCACCACAAATTACTACACGACAGGAAGCCAGAAATGAAAAAGTCCACTTTGCTGTTTGCTTGCCTTGTCGTCACCTCAAGTACTGCTTGGGCAGCCTCTTACACGTCCCCTCATCAACTCATGTCCGATGCCATTCGCAATGGACAGGCAACCGGGACACTCACCGGTGAGGTCAACGACAAGTTCACCAAACAGTTCAACAGCCGCGGTCCTCTACTTGTCAATGCGACCAGACTTTCCACACTGCCAAGAGAGGGATGCGCAAGGCTTGAAGTGATTTTTACAAAAAAACAAGTTCAAACACCCAAGGGCCTCACCGACGCCATCCTCAAAACACAGATCAACTATTGCCTCGATGGCGCACCACCAGTTGCGGAGTGAACCATGTTTTTAAGACAACTTCTTCTTGTCCTAACTTTGTTTCTCGTCCAAAGCCACGTACATGCGCAGGGGGCTCTGAACTATCCGTCTATTTGGCGCTGTGAAGGAGCAAATTTCAGCTGGTACTGCGACGAAGAGCTGCAGCCAAAAACAACAGAACCTGCACCTGCACCAGCAAAGCCATTACCCACTACTCCGACTCAAGCAGGAACAAACAAAAAGCGTCTTGAGCTTCATCAGATAAAGACAGCTGAGGAGCTACGGGCAGAGATCAAGCGCCGTGAAGATCTGGCCATCATGACCCCAACGAATGCCAACATCCGTGACTACCTTGAGGCCAATGCCTACATGCTCAACAAAGGCAGTCTTTTTGCTGATCAATGGCGTCGTGTTGTTTGGCAAAACCCAGACCTCGACTATGCACAAAAGCGTCCAGTCAACAACACTGCGAATCGCGCCTACCTCGATGATCGCGAAAAGAAACTCGATGAATACCTTGCCTCACTCGGCAAAGCTCATGGTCTCATCTTTTTCTACCGAAGCGACTGCCCCTATTGCCACGCTATGGCACCGACAGTTCAACTTCTTCAACAGAAATATGGAATAGAGGTTCTCTTTGTTTCAACTGACGGCAAGCCTTTGCCAGGTCTTAACAAACTAACCGTCAATCGCGGTCAGTTTGAAGCACTTCTAGCCAAACACAACCTCAAAGAGCCTCGCGTGCCGGCCCTATTCATCGGCAGCAAAGAAACTGGCGACACCGCCCCAATTGGATTGGGAACCATGTCGCTTTCTGAGATCGCAGAACGCATTTATGTCCTAACCAACACACAGCCAGGCTCAGAGTTTTGAGAATCACCATGACTAAATCACTCCTTCGCCCAAGTCGCACCATCACCCTCGCAACAGCCTTGGTGTTCTCAAACAGCGTCAATGCAATTTCGATGCAACAGCTTTTTGACGGCGTTAACTCTGAAGGCAACGTCAGCAACCCAGCTGTGCTGCAAGGTCAAACGATGAACTTCTACACCGGTGGCAGCCTTTACATGCGCGCACCCAAACAGACCTACCAGCTTGTGACTGCAACCCCACCATCATGGGGAGCTGGATGCGGCGGCATCGACCTCTACCTGGGCGGCTTCTCCCACATTAACAAAGACCAGTTTGTAGCCATGCTGAAAAACATTGGCAGCAACGCAGTTGGCTACGCCTTCAAGCTCGCTTTGCAGAATCTTTGCCCCAGCTGCGACAACATCATGACGTCTTTACAAGCAGTCGCCAACCAGATCAATCGACTCAACATTGACTCCTGCGAGGCTGCAAAGGGTGTCGTCAATGCCAGCAAGCCTGACGCCTGGACCAAGGGCGTCCAACAGTCTGCAATTGACATGGGCACGTTCACAAACGTTTTTTCAGACATCAGCGACGCCTGGACCAGCACCAAAAATAACGCACCCAAAGCTGGCCAAACACTGGACGCTGCAGCCGCCGCAAAACCTGAGCTCAAAGACTCAATCCCAAAAGGTAACGTCGTTTGGAAAGCCTTGAAAAAACAGCCTGGCCTCGGGTCTTCTGTTGCTGACGATGAATACCGAATGATTCTCATGTCCATGGTTGGAAGCGCCGTTTTTGACCCCAACGACACTACATCCAAGCCTAAAGCTCTGTTTCCTCAAAAGATCGACATCATCACTTTAATCCGTGGAGAAATCGACCCCTCAAGCGGAAAGCCTCGCGCATATGTCAATGTTCCGATCTGGAAGTGCGACACAACCAACGAGGACGGATGCCTTAACCCAACCTTGTCTGTTGTCAAGGTCGACAGCTTCACAACCATGGTCACCAAAAAAATGGTCACCATTACCGAGGCAATTTCCACACGACAGCCACACCCTGACATCAACGCTTTGGTCGCTTTTTTGAGCGTTACCGATTTCCCTGTCTACAAGATGCTCGCGGTCACCACTTCCTTCAACAACACCGGTCTTGCAGCGTCTTACATCACTCGTTACCAGGAATTGATTGCAGCAAAGTATGCAGAGGTGTACATACGCGCAGCTGTCACGGATTTGAGAGCTGCAATTTCGTCGTACCGACTCAACGCGCCTGGTCAGTTCAACCTTGAACTCGAGGAACGGGTCGATGAGCTGCCTAGTTTAGAACGCGATGCACGCGACCTAGTCAACAAAGCCTACACAGAAACCATGGCCAGTTTCCGTGTCATTGAAGAACTTCAACATCTTGAGCGCACTGTCAACAGCAATTTGTCCGGCCCTCTCCGCAACTCAGTTGCCTTCGCAAAGAGCATCAAGTAAGCAATTCCGGAAACCACCATGGGCGCAGAAATCCAAACCTACTGGAACGTCGAAGTTCTCTACCAGTTCTTCAACGCAGTTACCTCATTGATGGCAGGGCAAGGATTCAAATCCGCTGCGAAATTTCTTTTTTATGTAGCCTTGCTCTTTGGTGTTTTTTCATGGGTTGAAGGCAAACACCATCAATGGTTTGTGAACACCTTGATCGGCCTCTTCTTTTTCATGGTTCTTACGGTCGCAAAAACCAATGTAGCGATAGTTGACAAAACCGGCTTAGAGCCCCCAAAGGTCGTCAGCAATGTTCCAACTGTTCTTGCCTGGACTGTCAAATCAACCAACACGCTGTTCACCTGGATGACTCTCAGGTATGAATCGTTGATGTCAATCCCTGATGAACTATCTCTTGCCAAAGGTGACTTGGCATTTGGTCACCGCATCCTAAAACAAGTAGGCCGAGCCACCATTGCTGACCCTGGTTTGCGTTCTGATCTGATGCATTTTTTCAAAGAGTGCACTATTTATGACATTAAGGACGGAGCCATTACTTCCGACGAAGTTCTTAAACAGGGGAATACGTGGGACACCATCTTTTCAAAAACTTCCCCAGCTCGTTTTGTTTCGTACAACACCCTGTCCTCATCCCCTCAAACTGATTCTTGCTTAGCTGTAGCAACAACCGTTTCCGACAACCTCAGTACGCGGGTGAAGGCAGCAGCAGATGCGGCCCAGACGTTTTATGGCAAACAAGCCTTTACCCGAGCAAGCAGTGATGCAATTGCTCAAAGCATGTACATCGCCGCAGTCGGTAAATCTTACGACTGGATTCTTGCTGCAAGTGCAGATTCTTCAGCTGCACTTCGTCAAGGTATGTTCAACACACTTTGGCGCGAAGCTGGGTCGGAGCTCCCTGCAATGCTCAACGATCCTGCCAGGATCCAAGAAGTCAACTCGTTGACCTCCTCAGCAGCTGCAGCTCGTGCAGCTGATGGCTCAAATTCATCGATCAGTCTTCTTGCTCAAGAATCCTTGCCGCACATGCGAAATTGGATTGAAGCCATTCTGATCGGCATTTTCCCATTCGTAGTTTTGATGATGGTTGTCGTCAGCAATGAAGCTAGAAAACCAATTTTCAAGGGCTATGTGAGCGCCCTGGCGTGGATCGGACTTTGGCCAGTCATGTTTGCGATGATCAATCAGTTGTCTCTTGTTCTACTGCAGAAAAAGGCCGCGGCAATGGGCCTTTCAGCCGGCGTGCCCTTCCAGTTGTCTGACGCATTTGATGCAACCCTACAGGATGAACTCACCATGGTTGGCTACATGGTTGCGAGCGTTCCCTTCATCTCCGGTGCGATTATCAAGCTCGCTTCTGGCCAGGTCATGGGACTGGCCGACCGTCTCTTCAGTTCCACGATGAGTGCAGGCTCTTCAATGGGCGGCGAAATGGCCAAAGGCAATTTCAGTGCGGGGTCCACATCCATGGATTCATTTGGCGCCAACCACACAGCCATGAACAAGTTTGACCGTCAGCTCACCATGGCAAGCGGTGGCTTCAGTGTTCAAACTGCAGGAGGCGGCACCATGGTAGGAGCGCCGAATGGCCGCCTCGCCATGCAACAGTTGTCAAACAGACTTCTGAGGTCCGGCGTTCTTTCTCGCTCTTCAAGCTCAGGCCTTCAACAAGAAGGCGGGATGAGCTCTAACGCATCCTTTGGCGACTCACTGTCATTACGCTCTGGTAAATCAGCCCAACTTGCCAGTGTTAAAGGCACCGGCCGCACCAGAGGTAACGATCAGGCCACCGATTCGAATGTTGGAATCCAAGAGGGTGGTTCGACCAGCAGAACAAGCAACAAGGACGCTGGATTTCAGACGTCTGATTCCCGTCAGTCCACGTACTCACTGTCCGCTGGCGCAGCCGACTCATTTGGCGGACGGATCGGCGCTCAAGCATCAATCGGTGCTGCTGGTTCCGATGGCGCTTCAAACTCTTCTGCGGCGTCAGGAACCACACGAGATCAAAAACGACTCGCCAAAACCATGGCCTCACAGGGCGCTAGTCAAGAAGCTATTGACCAAGCCGTTAGCAATCTCAGAAATTCTGCTCAAAACTCCACAACCTCACCTGGCAATTCGACATCTCAACGAAACGGATCGCGTGGAATTGGTTCACTCGGTGCGAGTTTTTCAGCATCTTCACAAAAAACTTACCGTGCAGAACAGGGCAGGAATTACAACTCTGGAGAAACAACATCAGGGTCTGAGACAAGCGCTGAGTCGCATGGCTATAACGTCACCGCTACCCAAGGTCTCTCAACAAAACTTGGAAGCAGTAGCACTCAAACAAACAGGGACGGTGCCGACGCAACTCTTACGAGATATCAAGACCGTAGTCGATCCACAGACTCAAGTTTTCGACAGGACATTAATCATGGTCAAAAGGCGTCCCAAAGTGACAGCCTTTCCTTCTCAATCAACCAAGATATGTTGGCTGATCCCGACTACCTCTCAAAGGTTGCAAATAGGTTTGGAATGAGTGACCTCCGGTTCATGACTCAGGCAGAGGGAGAACAGTGGGCAATGATTGAACAGTACGCCGCAGAGAAAACGATGGCCACTCAACACATGCCAACAAATCTGCCAGGTGGTATGGCCACACCCAGTTCGACACAGCAAGTAAATCAGTCCAAAGCAGCCAACGACGGAAAGATTGCTGACAACATTGAGCGCACTCACTCTAAGAACGTTTCTGCAACTGGTTACTCAGGAACTCAACCGGTCACCACAACCCTTGATCGCCCTGAACTCATCAACGCAACAAAAAATATCGTAGATCCTGCCTCGCTCGGCGCTAAACCCGGTGCTAGGCCTGCTGATGAGGCCGGTATTAAAACCAGAGATTTCACATCAGGTGACCGCAATGTGGGTGCGGGCCGTGCCATGCCTCTCGGTGATGTGGAGAAGATGATTGGCGATGACCTCCAGGACACCGCAAGCAAAGCAATCAAAAAGCTACGAGGTGATGAAAACTGGCGTTAAACAAAATTTAGGACTTTTCCTATGAACTACCCAACTCGTTCATTAGTTAGTTCGTTTGTAAAACTGCCGTCATGGTTTGCAACCCATACGTTGTCTGTCATGGGCGCGTCCCAATCAAGACTTGGCTCATCGAAGTACCTGCCCCAATCGCGCCAAATTGCCACGATAAGCAAAAGCACAACGGGACCAAATACGAACAACCCATCAATCCAACTATGTTCCACTTTTTCCATGTATCACCTTCTTTCTTCAATAACAAGGAAAACCAGTGCATGGTTTCCCGTTTCATGTGACATACCAACAACCTTAAAACCTGCATCGTAAATTTCTTGGACGCTTTGAACCACACCTAAATGATCACACTTAAAGGAACGCAAACCGCTACCAACATTGCCCGACAAAGCCTGGCATATGCCCGCCTTGGGAATCTTTGTTGTCTTCAAAACATCGTCAATTGTCTTGCCTTGACCAAACACACTTGACACCAAAACCAGCAATCCGATTCCCCCAACTGCCGCAGCTTTGAAACTCATCGAAAACATCAAAACTCCTCAGTGTTTGTCAATCATGAAAGATTACTCCATGAACACTTCCATGCCTAGTCATTCAACGACCAGATCTCAGTCAGCGTTGACCACTGTTGTACGCGCCCTTCCCCTTGCAGCACTTTTGCTGATCCAGGGTTGCACCACCCCTTCCGACATCAAAACTGATCTACATGACCATGTTGGAACAGCAAAGAGTCCACACCAATCCAGGCCAGTCTCCATCACCTGCACGGGATGCGAATACTGATTCCGAGACCCAAATGCTGCCCTCCACCCTGTTCAGAAAGGTCATCTATCTGGCATTCATCGTTGAGTTGATGATCCTGTCAGGGTGGATGGCAAATTTTTTCGATGGTGACCCAGGCATCAAGCCCCTGGTTGCGACACTTCTTGACCTCAGCGTTGCTCTGCTTATCTGGGCATCGGCACCGCTCTTTGCCAAATACTGGCTAGCCCCTCCTGAACTCGTCGATCAAAACGTTCAGCGCTTGGTTTCAGTCCAGGCACGTGCAGCAGGTTGCACCGTTCCAGTCCATGTCATCAAGTCATCGGAGCCATATGCAGGAACCCTGGGCATCACCGAATTCACCTCGCAGATTTACGTGACAACTGGTCTTGTCCAGCAACTCTCTCCGGTGGCGCTGCTTTTTGTTTTAGCCCACGAAGCCACCCATGCAGCCGAACAGCACATCCTGACCCTATTCGCATTCGTCTCTTGCAGCGTCTTTATAAGTTTGATCGTTGGCCAGTGGTGGTTTTTCTCGTTCGCCATGCTCGCATTTTTGATGTTCAGGCGATACCTCGAATTTCGTGCGGACCGTGGTGCCGCGCAGGCCATTGGCATCGACGCTGCATTGATCGGGCTTCAACAACTTGAAGCCATTTCCCCAACCAAAAAGCTTGAGCGCTACATCGCATGGGCACTTCCATACCCGACCCTGAAGATGCGACACCGGGCAGTTCAGTCCAAAGTTGTTTCACTCATTTAGCCCTGCAGCTCACTACACAGTTTCACCGCCCACCACACACGAAGGACCGCCATGCAAAACACTACACACCCAAGCCCAAGCGAGCTCAATGCTGCCTTCTTCGAGGCCAACGCTAGCCTTGCGCTAGAAGGCTTGACGCTTTCACCATCAGTCCTGGCCATTCAGCAGGCCGTGATCGATGGTGAATTCACCTTCGACCAGGCGATTCAGGCCATCGTTGCCTCAGTCCGCGGCGGTCACTGAGGAGGGGTTCTATGCGTGAAGACCCATACTCATACGCCGGCACGAACGTTCTGAAAAACAAGCTCGGAATCGAGGATCCGCAGCAGGCCAAACAGTTTGAAGCTGCTGCAAGTTCTGTTCGGTTGGCTGAACTCAAAGTCAATCCAATCAAGGGTGACTACGACCTTGCGCATTTGCAAGCCATACACAAACACACTTTCAAAGACGTTTATGAGTGGGCTGGCCAGGTTCGTGACGTCGAACTTGCAAAGGGTAAGCCTGGCGAGCGCTCTCTCTTCACGTTCACTGAAAAAATCGAGAGTTACGCCGCCAACGTCAGCAGCGACATCCGCTCTGCAAATTATTTCAAAGGTCTCCCCAAAGAAGAGTGGGCCGACAAGATGGCCAAAACCTATGCGGACATCAACACGCTCCACCCATTCCGAGAGGGCAATGGCCGTGTGACCCGTGTCTACATGTCTGAGCTGGCCAAGGAAGCTGGCTATGCACTTGACTACTCGCGCATAGATAAGAACACCTGGAACCAAGCGGCAATTCAGTCATTCAGAGGCAATCCCGAGCCAATGAAAGAGGTTTTTCAAACAATGGCCGTGCCCGAGCGTGCCATTGCTTTCGAGCGTCTTCCACAAAAGGAGGCTTTAGCCAAGCATCCTGAACTCGATGGCGCATTCCAGCAATTGCACGCTGCCAGAACAAGTGCAAAGACGCTGGAAACGAACACTTTGGCGCCTGTAGAAAACAGCAATTCAACCCTGTCTGCTTTGGCTCAAAAACTTGGGTTCGGTGACAACAAAGGCCAAGACAAAGCGACCGTTGGCCAGGATGAAAAGGATCGCGTCGTCAGCGATGTGCGTGCCCGATTAAGCGAAAGTCTCCGTGCTGGTGATATACCAAAAGGCGACGTCACTATTCGCGAATCGCGCATCGTGATTGAGGAAGCGGCAAGCAACCGGCAACTCTCTGTTCGAGAACCCAAGGATGTCGTCGGTGAAGTCAAAGGCAGTGTTGTCGCCCAGTCATCCCATCACGTGCTCGTAAAAATCGGGGAAACCGTTGCCGTTCGTTTTGACAAAGACAATCTCGACCGCGGTCTTCAAACAGGCGAACGGGTGGCCATTTCTTTTAACCAGGCGAAGAGCATCGTTCGCGATAAATCCGAGCCCGCTCAGCAACAGGTCCAGGCTCAAGGCAAGAGCCTGGAAGTTGGAGGTCGCTAATGACGTCAAATGTCGACTTTCCGGACACGGTCTTTCTTGGCTCCAATACACCTCGCGCAAATCGCAACCAGGTGCGTTCTCAATTTTCAACTTCACAGCCAAAGCCACGCTTAAACAGCACAACCCCTGCCATTACGCTGGTCCTTCTCGCAAGCCTTCTTTGCAGTTGCCAGACGCCAAGCAATTCAGCCAAATCGGAAACCCCGCCGTCAATCGATCGCGCAACTCTTCCATCCAAACCATCCTTCAACCCACCGGCACTTTTCTCCCTTCCACTTGCACCAGATGGGATGATCACAGTCGCAACAACACCCACCCCAAAAACACTCCCACCTTCATCACCACAGATGGTGAGTCCTGCAAGGCCTGAAAGCCCCAGCACCACCGCTACATCAAAACCCTTGTTTGAAACCCCAAGCAAGAACCAACACGGGCACTTTGTCATCGCCGGGTATGCAAGTGGTCAGCTTTCAGTTCCAGTTAACGCAAAACCTGGATTCGACCTTTGGACTCGGGACCGTAGCGAAAGCACAAGCTACGCCGTCGCAGGTTTCACTGACAGTTCTGGCACAACATCACAGAATAAAAAAATAGCGCTTTCGCGTGCAAACCATGTTCGGTCACTTTTGATGCAAAAGGGTGTCAAGCCCGACCAGGTTCAAGTTTTTTTCTGCACAGACTGCCCGTCTCAGCCCGCTAAAACGAAGAGCCCTGCCGTCAATCCCGAAGACCGTCGTGTTGTGGTCAGTGCATTCGAAAACTCCGTCAAGAAGCCGGCCGGTGTCGACCCTGCCATGTGAAAAGGATTCAAATCCCATGAAGTCATTCTTTTTGCTTGGTACCAAAATGGACGCCGAAGACGCGTCCAGCCAAGACCAGTTGGCAGCTGCCTACGACAAAAAAGAACGCCCTCTTTGCCTGTGCATGCCCGATGGCATCCCCATGTACATTTCGCGTTTTCAAGGCCGATTTCTTCTGAAAAGGATGCCTGGCTCTGGAACTAAACACCATGTTCTATGTGACTCATTCGAACCACCACCGGAGCTTTCAGGTTTAGGCGATGTTCAAGGCCAGGCAATCAAAGAAGACACTGAAGAAGGAATCACAACGCTGCGGCTTGATTTTTCGCTCACCAAAGGCGCCAAAAAGGCGCCACCAACACCTGGGGAAGAACCGCCCGACACCGTTCGAACAGATGGCGCCAAGCTCACTTTAAGAAGTCTTTTGCATTACCTCTGGGACCAGGCAGGATTTAACCGCTGGTCACCCAACATGCAAGGCAAACGATCGTGGCCAGTGATCCACAAGTATTTGCTACAAGCCGCCCAAAGCAAGTCAGCAAAACGGCACGATTTGTCCGAACTTCTTTTCGTGCCAGAACCCTTTGTACTGGACCGCAAGGACGAGATCGCACACCGCAGGCATGCGCAGTTCGCAAGGGTTATGAACTCAAAGGGCAATTCCCGGCAGTTGATGGTTTGCATCGGTGAAGTCAAAGAAAAGATGTCACCCTCGAGGTACGGCTACCGCGCGGTGCTCAAACACCTTCCTGACTGTCATTTCATGCTTGATGAGCAATTACACCGCCGGCTCATCAAACGATTCAACACAGAGCTAGCACTTTGGGATGCGGTCGAGGACTCACACCTCATCATGATCTCCACTTTCAGCGTAAGCGCCGCTGGTGTTGTCTCGGTTGAAGAGGCTGCCTTGATGTGTACAGACCACCGTTGGCTGCCTTTTGAAAATCAGTACGAGAGAGACCTTATCGACAAAGCAGCCTCGGTCGGGCATCGCTTCGTCAAAGGCATGAGATACAACTTGCCGTCATCAACACCACTGGCCTCTCTCGTGACTCTAGACACTGACTCACCGGTCGCATGCTATCTGGTTCCACCAGAGGCCTCAGCCGAGTACGAGGAGCGCCTTGATGAATTGATCGGTGCTAGCACCTTCAATTCATGGACCTGGCGCTGTGAGGATGAGCCTATGCCCGTGCTGCCCAGCCGTGTTGAACACGTTTAAGGTCCGCGCACAATCAAGCAGCGTGCTCTCTTGATCTTTGCTGCCCCAAACCGTCGAGTCTTTCCACCGAGCTGCTCTTGTCCTGTGTCTGTGCTACGGCTTGACGAGCGGCATTTTTGTCGTCTGTGTAGATCTCCAGTGCGTGCGTTTCGCGCGTCGCACCCACGTAGAAGCTCCTGTTTCCAAAGACACGTGCAATTTGATCAACGCCGTCATGTCCACCTTGATTTTTGGACACGCTGTCTGCCTTAATCAAGAACACAGCCCTTTTTGCGGTCGCACCCTGTGCTGCATGGACTGTGGAAGCATACGCGTGATCCCAGTGCTGCTGCGTATTCAAATCCATTTTGAAAGTTGCTTTTGAATCGCCTTGAAAACTCACCAATGCAACCCCGTCTTTCAATTCAACAACCGTCCCCACCTGGCCGTTCTTGATCTCACCGTCAGACCTTGTAATTCGCACTCGATCGCCTTTGGCGATCAACCTGCTTTCAGTGTCGTAGACCTCCACCTGGTTGTTCCGATGAGGCTCCCAAGCGATCGTGGTTCCATTTGCCTTTGCAAGAGTCACAACACCCCCCTCTACTGAACGCACCTTTGCGTACTCACCTTTGTTGGCGTCGATTGATCTGTAACTTTTGTTGAACCGAACGACATCGCCAGCCTTGTAGTACTGGGCTTCTTTGATCTTGGCACGAGTCCATCCCTTGGACTCCAAAATACTTGCTTTTGTATCAACGAGATCGAGCGCCCCAATCTTCTTGAGGCCTTCTCTCATCGTCTCATTGATGGCAACGCGGTCCTTGTTGAACGGGGTGACAACGATCGTATTTGCACGCTCCTGACTGGCTCGGCTCAGAAGATCATCGACGAGTTTGCTCACAAGCTCCTCCTCTTTCGACTGCTTGACCATGCCCGCTTGATCCATGTAGTCGAAGGCTTTGGCGTTGGACTTTAACTGCACGGTGGTTAACCGTTCACCTGGTGCCACGGCATCACGGCCAACGATGATGTCCACCGCCTTGATGAGCTCATCCGTTTTTTGGCGGTTGATCTCCGTCATATACGCTGTAGCTATCCCATCCTTCTGAGCCAGCTCGAATGGTTTTCCAGCCTCGACCGCCTGAAGCTGCGCACTGTCGCCAAGAAAAACGACTTTTGCATTTGCTTTTTCTGCCATGCTTACCAAAAGCCCGGCCTGCCGCTGGCTAAGGAAGGAGCCTTCGTCAACGAGCCAAAGCTCTTTGCGCCGATGAAAATTCTCGGCGTACTGCTGAGCGAAATGGATGTCCTTTTCGAGCTGCCGTTCCTTGATCAAGAACATGCTCACCGTGTCCGTTTCAACCCCGATTTCCTTGGACATGACTTTTGCGGCCGCACCTGTTGGAGCCATGCCTCTGACCACCCAACCACTGTCGGTGGCCAGGGTGTTGACCGCTCTGAGCATCGTGGTTTTGCCTGAGCCGGCCACACCTTGAACGGCAACAAATCTGTCCTCGCTGCTCAGCGCTAAAACAATCGCATCCTTTTGGCCTTGGCTGAACTTGATCCCTTGGGATTGCCCAAGGCTTTGGACCCTTTGCTCAACATCCCCGCTTTGAAGAATCCGTTGTGTTTTACCTGCCTCTTCTCGGATATGGTCCAAAACCCACCGCTCGCTGGCCAGCGTCTTTCTCGCTCCGTATTCATCCCGCCCAATTTCTATGAGGTCACCATTTTTCTCGGCTTGCCTGACCGCCGCCAGAACCTCACTTGCAGCAACACGTCCAGCTCCATGTTCAAGGGCAGTGGCCAGCAGATCCACTTTTTTCACCACCATTTCGCGCTCAAATAAATGTGCCGCCGCAAATTCAAGCGCTTTTCTACCGGTGATTTTTCTGGTTGACGAATCTGCTCCTTCACCACCAAACTGCCTTCCAGCGTTTGCGCCGCCACCTCCAGCCTCACGCCCCAAAACCTGGGACGGCTGGGTAATCTGAATTCCAGCACTTTGTGCCCTTGATTTCCAATCATGGATCAAGGCTTTGTGGTCAACGTCCTTTTTCGCTGCTCTGGTGCTGAGCGCTGCCCTTTCGGCCTCCTTCAATGTCGCTTTCGACGCATCAATGCCCTTCTCGGCCAACCAGGCGAGAACCTCCTTTCGCCGGCTGCTGAACTCTGAAATTTGCTCCTTCGTCACAGAAGCAATTTCAAAGTTACCCCGCTCATCTGTACGCCTCAGTTCAAAACCTTGCTTTTGCAACTCACTTGCAAGCTCAGAGTTGTAGATGGCGCCAATGACCGACCGGTTCTTATAAATGTGGTCGTTCACGATGGACCGCCACTCACCATCATCGCGCTTGCCCAAGTTCATCAACAGTGCGTGGGTGTGGGTTTGGGGGTCAAGATCACGACTTGTGTTGTGCCGAAATAGGGCAAATACAGCCTTTTTGATTTGAACCTCTTCAGTCATTCCTTCCTTGGTTTGACGCGTGTAGACGAGGCTGTCCTCCACATAGGAGAGTGCTTTTTTCACGGCAGTCTCATGGGCCTGCCTGACACTCTGAATACCCAGCACTTCGGAGAAGATGCTCACGCTTTTAGGGGCGGAGAACGTCAAATCGGTACCAGGGCGCCTGTCGCTATTTCCAAGTTTGACTCCCTCTACCTCGCCTTGAAGCAACGCATAGAAGTCTTCTTTTCCCACCTGCCCCTTTAAACCGAGACGATCAGCTTCTTTGCCGAACCACTCTGATTTTTCAAGACCTTCACCCTCGGTGTAATAGTTGTCCTTGGCGAAATACTGGGCGGCTTGGCCAGCTTGCTTGATGGGTTGAAGACTCAACATGGCTTTAACCTACAACACATTGGCAAGCGGCCTGGACATGGCCAGCTGTCTTTCGTTGGGTGACACCAAAGCTTCGTTGACTTCCTGCGCGGTCAGCACTTTTGACGTGTCGCCGTCAACAACGGTGGGATCTACCACGACGCCATGGCCGCTCATATCCGCCACTTTCGCTGCCGACATGCGTCCTCGTGGCACATCCGAAAAATCATTTCTGCGAATAAAGCCTTCAGATTTCTTAGGCCTCTTTGTGTACTTGTAGCTCACATAGGCTGTCGGGTAGTCACCTGGTGTGGTCAGGTAACCCGCCATGTCAGGCAACTTCAGAATCTGGGAAGAAAGAACCAGGTCCCTGAGTCTCCTATCAGCTTGAATGTTGACGCCATCACGTTCTGAGTTAACTCCGAACGAAACGTTTTCCTTACGCTCATCGATTTCAGCTTGGCCAATCAGTTCCGAAAGTGCCTTGGCTGCTTTGCCGTCACTGATTCTCAGCAGAAGCTTGGTCTGACACTGAGAAATGATGGTTTGGGCCATGTTGTTGCCATAGGTTTCGCGAAGCTGGCCAAAGTCCTGTAAACCGAGAACCATGCACAAACCGTACTTGCGCGTATTTGTCAACGCAAGTTCAATTGAATCCATCTTTTGAAGGCGAGGGAATTCGTCTATGAAAAACCAAAGACGCTCCTCGTGGATCGGCTCAAGGTCAAGAACCGCTTGAATCGCGATGTTGATCCACAGCGATAAAAGAGGCCGTATCGCGTCAGCTTGTGCCTCTCTGGTTGAGATAAACAACCAGCCTTCCCCATCGTTTGCAATCCAATCCCGGATCGAAAAATCATCACCGTCGTCACGTAAGAAACGGAAAGACTCCAGCTGGTTCTGAACGGTCATCTTCAGACTCATGCCCGTTTTTTCAGTTTTTGGATCGGTGTAGGTCGCTCCTGGCGTACCGGCCAATATCGCGTTGAGTGCCTCCAAACCATTTAATGAAATCGACTCGTAAAGTGATTTATTGGTTCTTTTGCCTTCTTTCCCTAAAACCTTCAACGTATCTTTCAGCACATGCCTGCCAGCGATTGCGAAGAAAGGATCTGTGTCCCCAGGTGGTTCAGGCAACAGTCCGTTGGCAATGTTGTCGTAGTGATAGTCCTCTCTTATCTCATTCCATGCAGTCCAGTTTGGCGATCTTTGGTCCATCGGATTCAAAATCACATCAATACCAGGCCGATAGTAAGTTGCCGTGAACTCACCGCTTGGGTCGAAAACAATCGCCCGTTTTCGCCTTGCACGGACTTGATCCATCATCGCAAAGAACTGCTGAC